>ERZ1026860.141-NODE-141-length-56585-cov-18.863842_pt1 | contig 56585 bp, 50 predicted proteins | sample MGYA00380160_ERZ1026860 | MGnify/ENA primary metagenome ERZ1026860 (study PRJEB33269, sample SAMEA4719796) | human gut metagenome | biome: human-associated habitat; feature: organic feature; material: feces | place: Cameroon | collected 2013-10 ... | reverse complement strand
TGCCCACGCAGAGTTCCGGCGGCAAAGCCGCCGGAACGTGCGCCCCTGTGTTTCGTATACGAACCGACTCCATGATGCGGCGTCCTCTGCCCCGTTTCCCGGGAGGATGCGCTGAGAGGAAAGAAGTCTGTTCCCATAATAAAATCGTTTTTTACGATAATACTGTGATATAAATCGCTTTTTGGCATTGTACGGCTTTGCGCCGGTTCTGCTATTATATGTTGTGTTTGTTTAAAAGACATAATATGCAAAAGTGAGGAACGGAACATTGATCATAGATACACATCTCCATGAACGCACCTTTTCCGGCGACAGCAAGATGAATCTGCTGGAGATGGTGGCGGAAGCCAAGCGCAAGGGTCTGGACGGGATCTGCATTACGGATCACGATAAGATCGGCCTGACTCAATATGCCGCCAAAGTCGCAGAGCAGGAGCACTTCCCCATCTTTGTGGGGGTGGAATATCTGGCCTGCGAGGGGGATATCGTAGCTTTCGGCATCGATGAGCTTCCGGCTCCCCACCTGATGGCGCAGGAGTTTCTGGACTATGTGGCGGAGCGTGGGGGCGTGTGCATTTCGGCTCACCCCTATCGGGCCAACAGCCGCGGTCTGGGGGATCTGCTCTTTACTCTGAAGGGAATGACCGGCGTAGAGGTGCTCAACGGCAGCACCACACCCTTGGAAAACCGCATGGCTCAGGAGACCTGCAAAAAAACGGGACTCAAGCCCTTTGGGGCCAGCGATGCCCATGGCACCGTGCAGCTGGGCCTTTATGCTACGGAGATCCCGGGCTATTTCACCACCGTTCCGGAACTGGTGGAGGCCATAAAGACCCGGGAATGCCGGGCCGTATATCTTTCCGGCTTCAAACCTCTTGAGGTATAAGCATATATTTTAGAAGGAGAAGTTTGACTCATGAAGAAATTCTTTGCAATGCTTCTGGCGCTGGTCATGGTGCTTTCTCTGGCAGCCTGCACGGCGCCCGCCGCTACCGAAGATCCCACCGCCGCCCCCACGCAGGAGGCCGCCGTTACCGATGCGCCTGCCGCAACGGACGCACCCGCCGCTACCGATGAACCGGAAGCTACGGATGAACCCGCCGCTCAGCTGGAAGACACCCTGGTGATCTATTCCACTCACTCCGAAAAGCTTCTGGAGGCCGTTGCCAACGCCTTTACCGAGAAGACCGGTGTAAAGGTGGAGTACATCAACCTCAAGGGCGAGCTGGCTGACCGTGTGCGCAGCGAGAAGGACAACCCCCAGGCTGACATCATGTATGGCGGCGACAGCGCCACCCATACCGTGCTCAGCGGAGAGGGCCTGTTCGAGGCTACCCATCCCTCCTGGGAGAACGAGCTGGATCCCATGTTCAAGGATGCCAACGGCCTTTGGTACGGCACCATCAAGACCCCCGTGCTCCTTTTCTACAACAAGGACGTTATGACTGCCGAGGAAGCGCCCAAAGACTGGTCCGACCTGGTGAAGCCCGAGTATAAGGACAAGATCGTGGTTCGTGATTCCCTGTCCTCCTCCATGCGTTCCACCATCTGCAACCTGATCGACTATTACACCACCCAGAATGGGGAAGACGCTGCCTGGCAGTATCTTTCCGATCTGGATGCCAACATCAAGAACTACTACAACAGCGGCAGCATGATGTATGCCGCCATCGGCAAGGGCGAAGCCCCCATTTCCTGGGCCGTGCTCAGCGATATTGTCACCAACCGGGACACCAACGGTATGCCCTTTGAGATCATCGATGCCGCCAGCGGTTCCGTAGTGCTTACCGACTGCATCGCCGCCATTAAGAACGCACCCCATCCCAATGCCGCCGCCGCTTTCGTAGAGTTCGCCGGCAGCGCAGAAGTCCAGGCCATGCTGGCCAACGACTTCAGCCGCACGCCTACCCTCAGCTCCGCCTTGCCCAACTGCCCCGAGTGGATGCAGACCGAGTATAAGGCCCTGCCCGTGGATTGGGCCAACATCAGCGCCAATCAGCTCAGCTGGCTGGAGAAGTGGGAAACCAACGTCATCGACACCAACAAGAACGTAGCCAAGGACTAATGTTGGCAGAACGCCTTTTTTAAGGTAAAATACAGGGGAACCGCATCGGTTCCCCTTATTTCATACGCAGGAGCACGCCATGGAAAGCATTACACTCAACGGTATAGAATATGCCTATGACTCCGCACCCGTATTGCAGGATATCTGCCTGACTATACGCAAAGGGGAGTTTTTTACCCTGCTTGGCTCTTCCGGCTGCGGCAAGACCACGCTGCTGCGCCTTATGGCCGGTTTTTTGAAGCCGGATAAGGGGACTATTGCCATAGACGGCCGGGATATTACCCCCCTCCCGCCGGAAAAGCGCAGCATGGGCGTGGTGTTTCAAAACTACGCTCTGTTCCCCAATATGACGGTGGAAGAGAATATTGCCTATGGACTGCGGATCCGGCACCGGCCTACGGCAGAGATTAAAAAGCAGTGCGCTTATTTTCTGGAGCTTACGGATATGGTCGCCTATAGGGACCGGCGTATAGAGCAGCTTTCCGGCGGGCAGCAGCAGCGGGTGGCCATAGCCCGGGCGCTTATTGTGGCCCCGGATATGCTGCTGCTGGACGAACCCCTTTCCAATCTGGATGCGGCTTTGCGGGTGCGTATGCGTCAGGAACTGCGGGACATACAGGAAAAGACGGGGGTCACCACCCTGTTTATCACCCATGACCAGCAGGAAGCGCTGAGCATTTCTCATCGGATCGCCGTGATGGATAAGGGGCATATCCGGCAGATCGGCACCCCGGCAGAAATATATGACCGCCCGGCCAACCAATTCGTTGCCAACTTTGTGGGGGTATGTAATGCGCTTTCCCCGGAGGCGGCGGCAGCCCTGGGAGCCGGAGAGCGCCTTATGTGCAGGCCGGAGCAGCTGGTGCTTTCCCGGGAGGAAGGAGGGCTCCCCGTGACGGTGGTGCAGGTGCGCTTTGACGGACCCTGCTACAGCTACACCGTGCGGCATGGGGAAAGCTTGTATCGCGTGACCATGTTTAACCGCCCCGGGGCGTTTTTTCCGGTGGGCAGCAGCGCTTATATGAGCCTGTACAGAGGATGAACGCCATGCAGACCATGAAAAAGTATATCTGGCCCCTGCTGCTGTATGGCTGCCTGCTGTTTTTACTGGTGGGGTATATCCTGTATCCCATGGGCAACACGCTGCGGCAGGCGCTGGTTTCGGAGGAGGGCTTTACCCTGTCTGTATTCCGGGAGTATCTGGCCAACCCCAACAATATCCGCGTGATACAGAACACCTTTGCGGTGGGGGTCGGTTCCGTGGTGTGCTGCGGGATACTGGGCACGGCTTTGGCCATCTTCATGACATTCTGCCGGGTGCCCTGCAGGCGCCTGCTGCATATGACACTGCTGAGCCCCATGATGATCCCCGGAGTCATTATCGTCATAGCCTTTGTGCAGCTGTATGGGGAGAGCGGTGTGGTCACAAAGGGGGCGGAGCTGCTGCTGGGCCTTTCCGGGCCCCTGTGGAACTTCAGCGGCCTGCCGGGCATACTGTTTGTGATCACCTACACCCAGTATGTGTATTTTTACATGAACGTTTCCGTGGCGCTGAAGTATATCGACTATGCCGCTATAGATGCGGCACGGAGCCTGGGGGCCAACCGGCGGCAGATATTCTGCAGCGTGATCCTGCCGGCCATTGCGCCGGCGCTGATCACTTCCTCCATCATGACCTTCGCTTCGGGCATAGGTGCATTTTCGGCGCCAAATCTGATCGGCGGAGGCTATAAGGTGCTCAGCACCGCCATAGTAAAATCCAAGGTCAACAACTATATGGACGTTGCTTCGGCCCAGGTCATGCTGCTGCTGGCCATGAGCGTATCCGTCATGCTGCTGCTGCAGTATTATAAGCGTAAATGCAGGTATACCCGCTCTCCCCGGCCTGCCGCTCCTTCCCTGTATACGGGGCATTCGGCTTTCCGGATACTGGCGGGGCTGTTGATGGGCATACAGATCCTGATGATCCTGGTGCCGGTGCTGGGCATTGTGTATCTCTCCTTCAACACCACCCATTCCATTATGATGGATATCTTTCCCCATAGCTTTACACTGGAAAATTACCGGGAGATCGCCGACAGCCCCCGGGTGCTCCAGCCCCTGCTGAACAGTCTGAAAATGTCCTTCATGGCGGTGGGGGCGGGGATACTGCTTACGGTGCCCGTTTCCTATTTGAACTGGAGAAGAAAAAGCCTTCCGGCCGGTTGCGCCAAGGCTCTTATGATGCTGCCGTGGTGCATGCCCGTCAGTGTGATCGGCGTCAACATGATAAACGCCTTTAATGTGAAGAGCATCTTTGCCTTTGGCCGGGCGCTGATCGGCGGGTTCTATATCCTGCCCATTGCCTATACCGTGACCGCTCTGCCGCTGCTGCTCAGCTCTAACGATACCGCCATGGAAAGCTTTCATCCGGTGCTGGAGGATGCTTCCCACAGCCTGGGCGGCGGAGGGCTTGCTACCCTGATGCGGGTGGTGCTGCCAAATATCGCCCCCGGTATTCTGGCGGGGGGGATCCTTGTGTTCATACGGACCATGGGGGAATACACCGTTTCGGCCCTGCTGTACGGGGTGCATAACCGACCCATTTCCATCTCCATGGTCACAAATATGCAGGAGTTCAACATCGGCGTATCCATGGCCTATGGGGTCATCGTCATACTGATCAGCCTTGGGGCCATGATGCTTATGCTGGCGCTGGATAAAAAGCGGTTCATCTGATTTGCAGCCGTTATAAACGAAGCAGGGACGCACGCCGGAAAGCTGCGTCCCTTTTCCTTATCAAAAAAGCGCCCCCGGTCAGGGGCGCTGTAGAATCGGCGGAAGGCCATGGATGGGGCGGTTCACGGCTTTTTCTCCCGGGTATCCGGGGGAAGGGTGAGCTCCAGGGGCGCATCGATATCCTCGCCTACATAGCGGCCGTTCTTGCGGCGCTGTTTGACGCATTCCGTCAGCAGATACTCGATCTGGCCGTTGACGGAGCGAAAGTCATCCTCCGCCCAGCGAGCCAGTTCCTCATACAGCCGGGCGGACAGGCGCAGAGGAAGCTGCTTTTTTTCTGCCATATCAGTATAGACTGCCGGAATTGATCACGGGCTGCGCATTCTGGTTGCCGCAGAGAACGACCAGCAGGTTGGAGACCATGGCGGCCTTTCGCTCTTCGTCCAGCTCTACGGTGTGCTTTTCATCCAGACGCTGGAGCGCCATTTCCACCATGCCTACGGCCCCTTCCACGATCATCTTCCGGGCATCGATAATGGCGCTGGCCTGCTGCCGCTGGAGCATGACGGCGGCGATCTCCGGGGCATAGGCCAGATAGGTGATCCGGGCTTCGATGACTTCGATGCCTGCATCCCGGACCCGGTCCTGGATCTCCTGCCGGATGCGCCCGGCTACGATCTCGCTGGAGCCCCGCAGGCTGCCGTCATCGGCCAGACCGTCCCCGGTGGTATCCACGTTGGGGGCCACGTCATAGGGATAAATACGCACGATATTCCGCAGGGCGCTGTCGCACTGCAGGGAAAGATACTCCTTGTAGTTGTCTACGTTGAATACGGCTTTGGCCGTATCCACGATCCGCCACATGACCGCAATGCCGATCTCTACCGGGTTGCCCAGGCAGTCATTGATCTTCTGGCGGTTGTTGTTCAGGGTCATGATCTTCAGAGAGATCTTTTTGTTTGCGGATTCTTCGGTAAGGTTTACGTTCTGGCCGCCCAGCTGCAGGGGAGAAAGGGCGCTTTTCACATCCCCGCTCTGGCTGAGCTTGGTCTTGGCCGCCGGGTTCACGCTGACACAGAAGGGATTGACAAAATAGAAACCGTCGCCCTTCAGCGTGCCGATATACTTACCAAACAGGGTAAGCACCAGCGCCTCCTGGGGTTTGAGCACCTTCAGCCCCATGGCGGGAATCCAGCCCAGGCATGCATAGAGAAGAGAAAATACAAAAAGGACGATGCCGCCGGCGCTGCCCGCATCCAGCGCCATGCCGCCGAAGATGCAGCCCGCTATGGATGCTCCATACAGCAGAATGATAAGCAGCATGGCTGCCATACCGTTTTTGCGCTTGGTAAGAATGATTTCCTGCATATAAAAGTACCTCCTTGATGTGATATCAATCTGATATCATGTTACAACAGGGAGGGCGTTCTGTCAAGAGGATACGCAAAAATTCAAAACAGGCCGCTGAGCAGGCGCACCAGCAGGCAGGCACCCAGCCCCAACAGTGTGGGCAGCAGAGCCGAAAGAGCCGTCCATCCCCAGCTGCCCGTTTCCTTTTTGATGGTCAGCAGTGTGGTGGAACAGGGCCAGTGGAGCATGGAGAACAGCAGGAAGCACAAAGCGGTGGCCTGGGTCCAGCCCTGGCTGCGAAGGATGGCGCCCATGGCTTCCAGTGAGGCAGGCTCCGCCAGAGAACCGGCGGACAGATAGCCCATGAGCACCAGCGGCAGTACGATCTCGTTGGCAGGCAGGCTCAGAATAAAGGCGCACAGCACTACGCCGTCCAGCCCGAAAAAGGCGCCTATGGGTTCCAGACTCCGGGTCATGGCTGCATACAGGCTGCCGCCGTCCCAGGGAAGGCGGCACAGGCCCCATACCAGCAGACCGCAGGGAGCCGCCACCGCCGCCGCCCGGCCTAGTACGTGGAGCGTGCGGTCCAGCAGGGAGCGGAGCAGCACCCGGCCCACCTGGGGGCGGCGGAAAGGAGGCAGCTCCAGCGTATAAGAGGAAGGAAGGCCCCGGAGCACCGTGGCGGACAGGAACCGGGAGCTGAGCAAGCTCATTCCCAGAGAAAAAGCCAGCAGCAGGCCCATAAGCAGGGCCGGCGTCAGGGAGCCCCAGAGCCCGTTCCCCGCAAAGAAAAGGGTCAGCAGAGCCGTCATGGCGGGCAGGCGGCCGTTGCAGGGGGTGATGGAGTTGGTGAGAATGGCCATGAGCCGCTCCCTGCGGGAGTCGATGATCCGGCAGCCTACCACCCCGGCGGCATTGCAGCCGCAGCCCATGCAGATGGTCAAGGCCTGTTTGCCGCAGGCATGACACCGGGCAAAGGCCGCATCCAGAGAAAAGGCCACCCGGGGCAGATAGCCCAGATCTTCCAGCAGCGTGAACAGGGGGAAAAAGATGGCCATGGGGGGCAGCATGACGCTGATGACCCAGCCGGTGACCCGAAGCATACCCTCCGTAAGAGCGGAGCGGAGCCAAAGGGGGGCGCCCCAGACAAACAGCAGGGAGGAAAGCTGCGCTTCCAGCCAGGCAAAGCCCTTTTGCAGCAGGGCCGAAGGGTAGTTGGCTCCCTGCAATGTCAGATAGAACACCAAACACAGCAGCAGAAGCAGCAGGGGCAGACCCAATGCCCGGCCGGTGATGGCCTTATCCCAGGCGCAGCGCCTGGCCAGACTGGCGGTGCCGATCACCGTTTCCCGGCACAGGGCCCGGGCCCGGCGGGCGCAGGCGGCGGCTTCCGATTCTTCGGGGGCCTTTATAAGGGGTACCGGCCCGGCAGCAGGGGCAAGGGAAAGGGATACGGCGGCCTCCAGCACCTTTTGCACCCCATGGCCGCTGCGGGCGCTGGTTCCCACCACCGGTACGCCCAACAGAGAAGAAAGCCGGGACAGATCCAGGGTGATGCCATGTTTTTTTGCTTCATCCAGCAGGTTCACCACCACCACTACCCGGGGAAACAGGGCCATGATCTGCAAGGCCAGGGGCAATGTACGCTCCAGACAGCCGCCGTCGCAGAGAACGACCATAACATCCGCTTCGTTGGAAAGGACAAACTCCCGGGTAACGCTCTCTTCTTCGGACATGGGCGTCAGGGAATATGCACCGGGGGTGTCCACCAGTGTGATCTCCCGGCCGTTCAGCCGGGCGGTGCCCCGGGCGCTGGCTACGGTCTTGCCCGTCCAGTTTCCGGTGTGCTGGCGCAGCCCGGTCAGGGCGTTGAACAGGGTGCTTTTGCCCACGTTGGGGTTGCCCGCCAGCCCCAGCACCAGGGGAGCGGCGGCGGTATCGGTTCTTTTCACAGGGGCTTTACCTCCACGGCGGCGGCATCTTTTTCACGCAGGGCAATGACGGTGCCCAGGATCCCATAGGCGCGGGGACTGCCGGAGGGGGCGGCAAACAGGGCTTCCACCTGTTCTCCGGGTACAAAGCCCAGATCCATAAGCCGGGTGTGCAAAGGCTCCGGGTTGTGCAGGGCCAGTATCTCTCCTGCACGGCCCAGCGGGAGAAGATGCAGCCTCATGGCCGATTTCCCTTCGGGAAAAATCACCGTTTCTTTATCTTTTTTTCGTTTAAATGCATCCACGGGAACCATACCTCCTTTTATGCCTTTCAGATCCGCTTATGGGCATACTATGCGGCAGCATGGCGCAGGGTGCCGAAAAACGGCAAAACAAAAGATCCTTTCCACGGGGCAGCATGACCGGGGAAAGGATCTGTCTGTATGCGTGTGCAGGCTTATGGGGCCTGTTTTTCGGCGGTGGGTCCGGCTTTTTCTGTTTTAGCAGGGGAAGCCAGCTGCTGCAGGGCCAGCGTGCAGAAAAACTGCTCGGCCTGGCAGCGCAAGGCGCTCTTCAGCAGCAGACCGTCCTTATCTTTCAGGGGAATACGGGCAGCAGCGTCCCGGCAGGCTTCTTCGAATGCATCGCAGAAGCTGTCATAAAACTCCACCTCGCTCTTTTGCTGAAGCTCCAGCTCGATCAGCCCGCTGACGGAAGCGATGGGCAGCACGTTTTTCAGGGAACAGATCACTATCAGCCGGGACAGGTGGCGCTTATTATATTTTTTCCTTTCCGGCGGGGGCAGGGCTCCCATTTTTACATAATTGTTTATCATGGCGGAAGTGACCACCCGCTCGCCGGTGGCGCTCCGCAGGTATTTTTCCATCAGCAGCAGCACCTGATCCATATACAGATCCACCTCCGGCAGCTGGCGCCAGCGGGGGAGCGTCCAGCCGTTCAGGGCTGCATGCAGGTCGGAAAGCTCCGGGGAAGGGGACAGGGACATAAAAGCGTACCTCCGTTTCTGCAGAAACTATAGCATATGGTGACAAAAAACACAAGATGCACAAAATTGCAAGTTGACACAATTTTAAAAACCATGTAATATAATACAAAAAACAAGATGAAAGGATTTTGAACATCATGAACATCACACTGTATGGGGATTCCATCCTGAAGGGCGTGGTGCTGGAGGGCGGAAGATACAGCGCAGGGCACCCTTGGGACGCCCTGGCCCAGCGGCATGGCCTGACGCTGGATAACCGCTGCCGCTTTGGAGCTACCGCCCCCATGGTGGTGGAGCGCATGGAAAAGGACGCCGCCCGGGAGGAAGCCCCGGGGGACTATACGCTGATAGAATTCGGCGGCAACGACTGCAATTTTGATTGGGCGGCCATTGCCGCAGATCCGGAGGGAGAGTATCTGCCCATTACGGGGCCAAAGGAGTTTCTGTGCTATATGGATCGGGCGCTGGAGATCGTAAAACAGGCGGGCAGCAGGCCCCTGCTTACCACGCTGCCTCCCATAGACCCGAAGAAGTATCTGGACTGGATCTGCCGCCGGGGGCTGAACCGGGAGAATATTCTGAGTTGGCTGGGGGATGAATGTGCTATTTACCGCTTTCAGGAGCATTACAGCCACCTGCTGGAGCGGCTGGCTACCCGGGAAGGGCTTCTGTGTGTGGATCTGCGGGAGGCATTTTTGCAGCACCGGCGGCTGGACGGCCTGCTGTGCGAGGACGGTATTCATCCCAGCCCCGCCGGGCAGCAGGTCATGGCAGAGGCCTTTGAAGCCTTTATAAAGAAGATATAATGCGGCATACCCAAGAGGGCTGTGAGAGAACGGAGGCCGTTCCCTTGCGGCCCTTTTCTGCGGGCAGACAATGCGTGCCCCGGACAGGAGAGCCTGTTCCAGCATTGCTCCTTGATGAAATAATATTCACAAAAAAAGCAAACAATGACGGATAAACATACGAAAATTCCTTGACGGAGCGCATAAACAGTGGTATTCTATGCAGCATCGAAGGGAAAGGAGTCCATGCATGGATACGAAAAAACAGGCGGCGCTGGCGGCCGTAGAGAATAAAAAAGAACTGCTTCAACAGGTGGCGGACAGCATCTGGGCCTATGCGGAGCTTTCGCTGCAGGAGTACAGATCCGCAGCCCTGTATGAACAGGTGCTGAAAGAAGAGGGGTTCACCGTAGAAAAGGGCATTTGCGGCATAGAAACGGCCTTTTCCGCTTCTTTCGGTTCCGGGCGGCCGGTGATCGGCATTCTGGGGGAATATGATGCGCTGTCCGGTCTTTCTCAGGCAGGGTATGCCATAAAGGAAACGCCTCTGGTGCCGGGAGCTCCCGGCCATGGCTGCGGGCATAATCTTCTGGGTGCAGGGGCACTGGGGGCGGCGCTGGGGGTCAAGGCCTATCTGGAAGAAACAGGAGGGCCGGGTACGGTGATTTTTTATGGCTGCCCCGGAGAAGAAGGGGGAGCGGCCAAGGCCTTTATGGCCCGGGAAGGCCTGTGGTACGGATTGGATGCCGCCCTGACCTGGCATCCAGATGACTGCAACGAGGCGGCTGCGGGTTCCAGCAACGCCTGTATTCAGGTACAGTATCTGTTCCATGGCGTGGCGGCTCACGCAGCCGGCAGCCCGGAGAAGGGGCGCAGTGCGCTGGACGCCGTGACCCTGATGAACATGGGGGTGGAATTCCTCCGGGAGCACATGGATACCAAAGCCCGTATTCATTATGCCATTACCAATGCCGGCGGATGCAGCCCCAACGTGGTGCCGGCCAGAGCCTCCGTTTTGTATTTGGTGCGTTCGGACAAGGTGGAAAAGGCGCTGGCGCTGCAAAAACGGGTGGATACCATTGCCCGGGCCGCCGCCATGATGACGGAGACCACGCTGGAGCGGAAGTTCATAGATGGGCTGGCAGAGGTCGTACCCAATACTCCGCTGGAAGCGCTGCTCCACAAAAACCTTTCGGAGCAGGGAGCTCCCGTTTATACGGAAGAGGAGCTGGCCTTTGCAGCGGCGTTGGAAAAAACCTTCCATACGGAGGGCTATGTGCCCGGTGCGGGGAGCTGTCAGGAAGCGTATGCCGCCGCCGTCCGGGGCATGCAGAAGGGCCCCATGAATGATTTTGTGATGCCCCTGTTCACGGGAGACGCCTTTTCACCTGGCTCTACGGATGTGGGAGACGTAAGCTGGCAGTGCCCTACGGCCCAGCTCCATGTGGCGGCCTGGCCCAACGGCTGCCCCGGCCACAGCTGGCAAAACGTTTCCTGCGGCAAAAGCCCACTGGGGTACAAGGCCCTGCTGAAGGCCGCTCAGGTGCTTTGCGGCGCAGCCATAGATCTGCTGGAGCAGCCGGAACTGCTGTCTGCCGCCCGGGAGGAGTTTGCAGCCCGTACCGCCGGGGGCTATCATTGCCCCATCCCGGCGGAGGCCGTGCCTACCCTGCCGGAACTGGGATAAGAACAAATAAACATAACATATACACACGGTGCGGTTTCTGAAGGGAGGCTGCACCGTGCATGCGTTACGGGAATATATCCGCCCCGTATAGTAACCGGTCTGCTATGTATCTGCCCGGGAATACACCGCTTCTTCTATAGCCTGCATCAGTACGCAGGGGCGGACTCCCAGGGCCTCGCTGATGCGGAAAAAGGTTTCCAGCGTAGGCTTGCGGGCGCCTCGCTCGATGGCGCTCAGATGAGTGCGCCCAATGCCGGCAAGACCGCTGACTACCTCCTGAGAAAGTCCCTTTTCCTCCCGGCAGCGTTGGATCACCTGCCCCACGATCATTGCATTTAACATGTTTTCATACACCTCCTGCAAGAAGTGTAGAGAAAAAACATTCTCTTTATGAATACATATGTTGTCAAATGAGTACAAATGTGTTAAAATCGAATTGCCCGCATGGGATGCAGAAAAGCCGAAAGGAGGGAGCAAGAAACAAAACGTTGGAAGCGGCACAGAAAGAACAAATGTTTACGGGAGGAAGGATATGAAAAAACGGGAAATGTATATTTTTATGGAAGAAATGGAGGCCATAGGCGATACCTGGACGCTGGAAGAGGTAGAGCGGGTATATGGCAACAGCACCCTGGACGAGGCCCTTGCAGACAGAAAAGGAGCTATGGGGATGTTCTTTAACGTGATCGAAAGCGTGCTCCGGAGAAAGGACGGGTAATATGGGAATACGGAAAACCAGAAGCGATTGCACGGTGGGTGCTTTTGAAAAATCCCGGGGACTGCCTGCGGGGACGATCCGCAATAGTGATGGCCGGGATGCCCGCAGCGATAAAAAGATAGGGACCATACGCCGGCAGGCTGAAAAGGGAAAGCGGTAACCCCATACCGGGAACATTTCGTACGGGATCCATATGCTGCTGCATCGCTTTCTAACGGGCGGCAAGGTTCTTTCTTATGAAGCAATGAGCAACGAAAAACGGCTCCGGACAAGCTTCCGGAGCCGTGTGCCATATGCAGAAAAAGGATCACTGTGCCGGCTTGGAGGGGGTGTTCTGATTCTCCGGCGAGGTTCTATGATCGATGGCCCGGATCCGGCCGAAATAGGTATCGTACTCCGAACGGAAGGCGGCGGCATAGTCCGGATCATAGGTGTGGTGGAGGTTGTGCACATAGGTGTGCTCCTGCCCTACGATCTCTTCATCCTGCCGTTCCAGAATATATACGGCCATATCCGAGCACTGGTCGGAGATACGCTCCAGATTGGAGAGAATGTTCTGGAACTGGATGCCCCCCAGAATATCGCACAGCCCCCGGGTCATGCGGTCTACGTGCTGGGCCTTCAGGTATTCTATCATTTCGTCAATGACCTCTTCCAGCGGTTCCACCTGCCGGGCAGCCTCCATGTCGTCATTCTTATAGGCAGTGACGGTATAATCCAGATTCTTCTGCACGGCGTCGATGACTACCCGCAGCTCCTCCATGGCATAGGGGGAGAAGGACTTGTCCATATCCCGCAGGGCATATACGTTATCGGTGATGTTCACCGCCAGATCTCCGATGCGCTCAAAGGCGGTGATGGCCTTGAGGAGGAAGTTCTGCTCTTTGGTATCCCGCTCCAGGGTGATATGGGGGGAAACGGCTACCACATACTGGCTGGAAGCATCGGTCATGCGGTCCAGCATATGTTCCCGCTGGTCGATGCGCTTGCTGCGCTGGGGATCAAATTCATAGATCTGCTGAACGGCTCCCGTATAGTTGTGCAGGGCCAGATCGCTCATGTTGCCCACCAGCTTGGCCGTCAGATCCAGCGCCAGAGAGGGGCTGACCACCAGGTGCGGATCCAGCTCCTTGAGCTGATCCTCCAGCTGGGCGTCCTCTGCATCGGCAGACTTGTCCGGAACCAGCCGTTCGGCCAGATTGGCGAACAGGCCGGAGAAGGGCAGCAGCAGCACCGCCGGCACCAGACGGAACAGGCAATGCACATTGGCGATGCCGCCGGAATTGAGAATGGAATTCCACAGCCCGTCGGAAAGAAGCCCAGTGGTGCGCCCGATGAACAGGAACAGCACGATCAGCAGGGCCGCAAATACATTATAGATAATGTGCACCAGAGTGGTGCGGATCTGCTTGGCGTTGGCGCCGATGCGGCTGACCAGAAAGGTAGTCAGGCAGTCGCCGATGTTTACGCCGATGATCACGGCAAAGATGCCCTTGAAGCTCAGCCCTACGGTACTGGCCAGGGACTGGATAACGCCGATGACGGCGGAGGAGCTCTGGATCACCCCCGTGACCCCTACGCCTGCCAGAAAGCCCAGAAAATAATTATCTTCAAAGGCCGTCAGCAGATAGGAAACGGAGCCCTGCAGATTGGCCACGGCGCTGTTCATATACATCAGGCCCATGAACAGAATGCCGAAGCCGCAGGCAATGGTGCCCATGGTCCTGCTGGCTCCCCGGCGGACGAACATGATCAGCACGATGCCCAGTATCAGGGCCAGAGGCGCCAGGTTATCCGCCTTGAAGAAGTAGAGCATGCTGCTTTCCCCGGCCTGCAGGTCCATAAGGCGGATGATCTGGGAGGTGATGGCCGTACCTACGTTGGCTCCCAGCACGATGCCTACAGACTGGCGGAAGCTGAGAAAGCCCGCTCCTACCAGACCCACCAGGATCACGATAGTGGCCGTGGAGCTCTGGATCACGCAGGTCACCACCATGCCCAGCAGAAACCCCATAACGGGCCGGTTGGTCACCCGGGCCAGCACCTTTTTCATGGCACCGCCGGAACTGCCCTTCAGGCCGTCGCCCATGACCTGCATACCGTACAGGAACATGGCCAGTCCCCCCAGCAGCGCCACTATTTTGTAAAATGCATCCATCCTCTTTGCAAAGCCCCCTTGCGTTTCCTGTTTACACTGTATGTCCTCAATTTCACTCAGTATACAATATACCCTACTTTTCAGCAGTGCACAAGAGGATAGATAAAGAAAATTTTGGTGCCCATAAAGTTTTGTTTTGAACAGAGGCCGGTTCTCTAATCTGACGTTATACCTGCCGGATCTGTGCAAAAAAGTACGGAAAAAGACAGCGTATGCGCAAAAAAATTCTTGCATTGCGCTTCTGCCTTTGGTATACTGCTCAAGGTATCACGCACCCCCGGCAGACTGCAGGTCTCGTCCCAGCCATTGGGTATCCTGCGGGAGGAAGCGGGGGAAGGACAAAATAAAACGAGGAGGTTTTTTAAGCATGTCCGTGATTTCTATGAAGCAGCTGTTGGAGGCCGGTGTACATTTCGGCCATCAGACCCGTCGCTGGAACCCCAAGATGAAGCAGTACATCTTCACCGAGCGCAACGGCATCCACATCATCGATCTGCAGATGACCGTCAAGAAGGTAGAAGAGGCCTATTACTTCATCCGTGACCTGGCCGCTCAGGATAAGGCCATTCTCTTTGTAGGCACCAAGAAGCAGGCTCAGGAAAGCATCGAGCAGGAAGCCAAGCGCTGCGAGATGTTCTATGTGAACCAGCGTTGGCTGGGCGGTATGCTCACCAACTTCAAGACCATCCAGACCCGTATCGCCCGTCTCAAGTACATTGAGCAGATGGAAGAGAACGGCGAGTTCGATCTGCTGCCCAAGAAGGAAGTTATCGCCATCAAGGCCGAGCAGGAGAAGCTGGAGAAGAACCTGGGCGGTATCAAGGAGATGAAGAAGCTCCCCGGCGCCCTGTTCATCATCGACACCCGTAAAGAGCACATTGCCGTTTCCGAAGCCCGGAAGCTGGGTATCCCCATCGTGGCTACCGTAGACACCAACTGCGATCCCGACGAAGTGGATTACCCCATCCCCGCCAACGATGACGCTATCCGCGCCGTCCGCCTGATCACCGCCAAGATGGCCGATGCCGTTCTGGAAGGCAAGCAGGGCGAGCAGATGACCGACGCCGCTGTGGATGCCACCGTGGAAGCCGCTGAAGAAGCACCCGTTGAAGAGTAAATACAATAGGAGGAATTACCATGGCAGCTTTTACCGCTAAGGATGTAGCCGCACTGCGTGAGCGCACTGGTGCCGGCATGATGGATTGCAAGAAGGCTCTCACCCAGTGCGAGGGCGATGTGGAAAAGGCGATCGACTTCCTCCGTGAGAAGGGTCTGGCCGCCGCCGCCAAGAAGGCCGGCCGTATTGCCGCCGAGGGCATCGTGGCCGATTACCGGGGAGAGAATGCCTCCGCTATCGTGGAAGTCAACTGCGAGACCGACTTTGTGGCCAAGACCGACAAGTTCAAGGACTTCGTAAAGACCGTGGCCAAGCAGGTGGTGGAAGCCAACCCCGCTACCGTAGAAGAGCTCATGGCCTCCAAGATCGGTGATGAGACCGTGGAAGCCATGCTCAATACCGCCGTGGCCGGCATCGGCGAAAAGATCAGCATCCGCCGCTTTGTCCGTCTGGAAGGCGCTGTGGATACCTACATCCATCTGGGCGGCCGTATCGGCGTTATCGCTCAGTTCGATAAGGAAGGCGACAAGGAAGCCATGCACGATGTGGCCCTGCAGATCGCTGCCGCCAACCCCATCTGCGTAGACGTAAACAACCTGCCCGCCGATGTGATGGCTCATGAGCGCGCCATCCAGCTGGCCAAGGCCAAGGAAGAGAACGCTGCTTCCGCCAAGCCCAAGCCCGATGCCATCGTGGAAAAGATGGTGGACGGCCGTATGTCCAAGTACTACAAGGAAGTCTGCCTGGATGAGCAGCAGTTTGTCAAGGATCAGAACCTCACCATCAAGCAGATGCTGGCAGCCAAGGGCGGCCTGAAGGTTCTCCAGTTCGTCCGTTACGAGATGGGCGAAGGCCTCCAGAAGCGGGAAGACAACTTCGCAGACGAAGTTATGTCCCAGATGAAGAAATAAGACCTGCACGATACAAAAGCAGCTTCCAACGAGGCTGCTTTTTTTGTTTATACAGAACCTCTAAGCTCGCCCATATCCATGCAGACGGCGCTTGAAAGCGCATGGCCTGTGGCGGACCCATTCAAAAAGCAAATAAACAATGAGAAAGAAATGCTGGAAACACTGGATAATTTTGGAACCGGATACGCATTTTCTGCATACCCGTGCTTGACAAAAAGCCGGGGAAACTGTATATTTTAGGGCAATTGCGGCAAAGCCTCGCCGCAAAATGCCGTATGGGGGAAAAGAATATGGAATCCGCCTCTGCTGAATCCAAAAACGGGAGCCGGCTGCGCTCCATGCTTTCCGTGGCGGTGATGACCGCCGTGATCTGTGTGCTGGCGCCCCTGTCTCTGCCGGTGGGGCCGGTACCCGTCTCTCTGGCCACGCTGGCATTGTATTTTGCCATTTATATTCTGGGGTGGAAAAAGGCTCTCCTGGCCACGGCTCTGTACCTGCTGCTGGGGCTGGTGGGGGCGCCTGTGTTTTCCGCCTATACAGGCGGGGCAGCCTGCTTTGCCGGGGCCACCGGCGGGTATCTGGTGGGATATCTGCCTCTGGTACTGGTGGGCGGATTGGCGGTATCCCGCTGGCAGGAAAAGCTGCTGCCTTCCCTGCTGGGACTGGTGTTTGGCACGGCGGTGCTTTATGGCGTGGGAACATTGTGGCTGGCCCGGTTGGCGCATCTTTCTTTTGGCGCAGCCCTGCTCAAAGGCGTGGTGCCTTTCCTTTTCGGAGATGCCTGCAAGATCGCCGCTGCCGCTTTTCTGGGGCCAAAGATCCGCAAAGCGCTGGTCAAAGCCCGGGTGCTGTAAGATTCTAATGGGACGTTCTTAAAGATTTGACATTTATGTTGCAAAAACAGGGGTGCAAAAATCTGTAATATCTGGTACCATATAGACAGAAAAAGAAGAACCGAGGTATAAATAAGATGAAAAAGATCTCCATTGCGCTGGCAGCTCTGCTGCTGGCGGCTGCGCTGCCCGTGGCAGTGCTGGCGGAAGGGATGACCGCACCCGTGACTCCGGAAGTGCCGGGCACCCCGGCCGGTTCGGCCACTACAGCGCCTGTAACACCGGCTCCCGTAAGCCCCACGGCGGCTGCACCCACCAACACACCTGCTCCCAAGGGCATCCCGGTGGTCACCAAGGACCCCAAGGATGAGACCGTAAAGGAAGGGGGCCGCTGCCCCTTTACCTCCCGGGCCAGCAACGATAAGGGCCGCACCTGGTATTTTGTCAGCCCCGACGGGGAGGAACTGCTGACCGTGAAAGAGGCCAAAGCCCGCTTTAAGGGGGTGGCCATCACCGGCGAGCATGAGGAGAAGCTGGTCATCACCAAGACCCCCTACTCCATGAATGGCTGGAAGGTTTTGTGCAACTTCTATAACAGCAAGGGCAACGTGGATTCCGCCATGGCGCTGATCACCGTTATCCCCAAGGGAACTACGGCCAAGCCCACCAACAGCCCCACCCCCGCTCCTGAGGGGCTGCCCAAGATCACCAAGAACCCCACCAGCGAGACCGTGACCAAGGGCGGCCGCTGCGCCTTTGTGGCCCGGGCAGAGAATGCTGACGCCTATGACTGGTTCTTTACCAAGGGAAAGACCACTTACACCGTGGCGGAAGCGCTGAAGAAATTCAAAGGCCTGAAGGTATCCGGTGAGGACGGGGAAAAGCTGTCTCTGCGGAAGATCCCCACCTCTCTCAACGGATGGAAGGTCTACTGCGTATTTACCAATGAAAAGGGCGAGATCAAGTCCAAGACGGCTTCCATCACCGTGCGGAGCCAGGCGGACGTTACCGCCAAGCCCACGGCCAAAACCACGGCAGCCGGGACTTCCAAGCCCACCACCACGGCCAAGCCCACCACCACGGCCAAGGCCACCGCCGGCGTTACCACGGGTACCGCTACAGATGCGCCCACTACCTCTGCAGCAACGGATATTCCCACTCCCACGCCTACTGTGGCGCCGACGGATATCCCCACCGCCACCCCTACGGCAGCACCCAGCGATGTGCCCGAACCCCCCGTAGATACGCCTGTGCCTTCGCCCATCCCTGAAAAGGATGGCGGCAACACGGTGCTTACCGTAGCCCTGGCTGCTCTGGGTGTGCTGCTGGTAGGCGGCGGTGCCGGTACGGCGGTGATCCTCTCCAAGCGGAACAAGAGCACCCTCACCGATGAGGATGACGGGGATCTGGACGAATAATCCTTTCATATTTCAGGCAGGAGCCCGAGGCAAGTCCCCGGGCTCTTTTTGTGTCCGCCGGGAGGGAAGACAGAGGGGAATATGCAGGATTTTCTGTATTTTTTTGTTGAATTGCAGCAAAATACGTACGATATATCATATATGAATGATCTGATAAAAATTCAGTAAAAAACATACAATTTGGTCTTGCAAGGCGTCTCCATGTGTGGTAACTTATAGATGGGAAATGATAGGACATTTTCTATATGCCACCCAAAACAAGGGTATCAAATGAAAGGAGAATGGCATGAAAAAGAATCTCAAGCGTATGCTCGCCTTTGTGTCTGCCGTGATCATGGTGCTCACCATGCTCCCCGTAGGCGTACTGGCCGAGACGGAAGAAGTTGAGACTCCTGCGGAGCAGCTGTTAGAGAAGCCTGCCGCCGAGGTTGCAGAACAGCAGCCTGTGCAGCCCCAGGAAGAATCAACTCCCGCACCCGCTACCGAAGCTCCCAAGAGTGAAGCCCCGGCATCGGAGGAGCCTTCCGAATCTCCGGAAGTTCCGGAAACGACCTATGCCATCACGTATGAGGACGGCGTGAACGGCGAAGTTTTTGCCGCCCAGACCTATTATGCCAAGGCCGGCGAAGCTACCCCGGCTTTCCAGGGCACGCCTGTCAGAGAGAACTGGAAGTTCATCGGCTGGGAACCCGCCGTGGCGGAAACCGTTACCGGCGAGGCCACTTATGTAGCCCAGTGGGAGAAGGATACCAAGAATAAGCCCGCTTCCGTCAAGCTCAGCGATAAAGAGCTGAAGTCTATGAAGTTCCGGGTATACTTTGGCGGTACGGAGATCGCCAACGGCTTCCAGATGGACAGCTGCTCTCCCAGCAAGGTCACTGCCAAGGATGTTCCCTATGAGTTCGGCCCCGTGGAGGGCAACGATGTGGACGGCTACACCGCCACCATGACCTTCCACTTCAAGTCCGGCGATAAGCTGGAACTGGCCGCCAGAGAGGTATACAATACCGACCGGCACTTTACCGCCCTTCGTTACTGGAAAGACTGGAACGGCAACTGGGTATATGACTTTACCGAAGCATATCCCGCCGACCAGACCGTTACTCTGTATTGGGTACGTACGTTCAACAAGATCGCCAACAAGTGGACCGGCAGCTGGAAGCTCAAGTCTACTTTTGACAACAGCTATGTGGGTCTGCATGCAGTCTCCAATTATGTAAAGCTGCTGCTGATGCTGCCCCGCACCGTTACCTATACCGATGGCGTGGAAGGCGCAGCCTTTGCCGATCAGGTCCATACCGTGCGCAACGGCAGCGACACTCCCGCTTATGAGGGATCTCTGCGGCGCAAGGGCTATGTGTTCCAGGGCTGGGAGCCCGAAGTGGCCGAGAAGGTCTATGCGGATGCGACCTATACCGCCACCTGGGCGGAAGGCTTCACCGTGACCTATTCCGACGGCGCAGAAGGCAAGGCCTTTGAAACTCAGGAATATGATGTGATCAAGGACGGACCGACTCCGGCCTTCCAGGGTACACCTGCCCGCGCCAACTATGTGTTCAAGGGCTGGCTGCCCGAAGTGGCGGAAACCGTCACCGAGGACGTCAACTATGTTGCCCAGTGGGAAGTGGCCAAGCCTGCGCAGCCCAAATCTTCCAACATTGCGAGCAACGTATTCAAACTGCACTGCACCACCGATGAAGCCCATGAGGACTTCCTTGCCAATGCAGGCGTGAACTTCAGAAGCGTAAAAGCTCCCGTTTGGGACAGCGAACGCGGCGTATACACCTCTCAGGCAAGCATCATGCCGGGCGAGATACTGGCTTTCAGCTTTAAGAAGATGATCGCCGCAAATTGGGACGGTGTTTCTCACAGCAAGGTGATCACGGGCAATTATCAGACCGTGAAGTTTGTTTGGGATCCCGATATGGGCAAATGGCTGCCCGATACCCCCAATCATGAACCCATCGTAATCGAAGCCAAGTGCGTGACCGCTCCGGGCAAGCCTGATGCTTCCAACAGCAGCGTTGCGGGCCTGAAGGTAATGGCTCTGGATTCCGATAACGGCGACAAGTTCATCATGGGCAGCATCAAGCTGACCGTGGGCGACTTTACCATTGGGGAAGTGACCGGCAACCGTGAAGACGGCTTCTTCTGCACGGTGACCATTACGGACTGGAGCAAATATGCCGCCCATGTCATCAATGCCAAGAATCTGGAAGGCGTTGAGCTGGACAGATCCCGTACGGCTCCGTATACGTTCCAGCTGAAGTTCTCCGGTGATGTGAAGAACATCAACGAAGATCCCGCCAAGGTCAAGTGGGAATGGACCAACCCGAGAACCAACCAGGAGAAGCTCAACGGCGCTGCATTTTATCTGGGCGTGCCCCGCTTCCTTATTACCTATGAAGACGGTGTGAACGGCGAAGTCTTTGCCACCCAGAGCTACTTTGCCAAGGTGGGCGAAGCTACGCCTAAATTCCAGGGCACGCCTACCCGTACCAACTGGAAGTTCGTCGGCTGGGAACCCGCTGTGGCGGAAACCGTTACCGGCGATGCTACCTATGTGGCCCAGTGGGAGAAGGATACCAAGAATAAGCCTTCCAAGCTGACTGCGACCACCGTGGACAAGATGCAGATCCGGGCCTATGCCTCCGGCACGGAAGTGCTCTCCACCCTCAAGGAGATGTGGAGCTGCTCCCCCTCCACCCATGCCAAGGGTGTATCCTACACCATCGGCGCAGTAGAGGGCAACGATGTGGATGGCTACACCACCACCGTGACCTTCCACTTTGTTTCCGGCGACAAATTTGAAGCCGAAGCCCGCAACGTATTCAACACCACCAAGAGCTGGGGCGTCAGATATCCGGAATGGAACGGCGACTGGACTTACGACTTTACCGAAGAGCGGCCTGCGGATCAGGTGCTGAACCTGACCTGGGTGCCCTCCAGCACGACCAACCCCAAGAGGGGCAGCTGGAAGATCCCCCGTACCGAGCCCGACCGGTTCGGCAACATGTTCGAAAGCAACCTCACCTCTGTAGTGGCCAACTACATCAAGGTGAATCTGGCCCTGTACCGCACCGTTACCTACACTGACGGCGTGGAAGGCGAAGAGATCTTTGCCGATCAGGTCTACACCGTGCGCAACAACACCGCTACCCCCGCCTTTGAGGGCAAGCCGGAGCGCGAAGGCTATGCCTTCCTGGGCTGGCAGCCTGCAGTGGCCGATACCGTTACGGCAAACGTCACCTATGTGGCACAGTGGGCCAAGCTTTACACCGTCACCTATACCGACGGCATGGACGGCAAGGTCTTTGCAGACCAGATGTTCACCGTGAAGGAAGGGGAACAGACCCCCGCCTTTGATGCACCCGCTACCTGGCAGGGCGCAGAAGCCTGGGAACTCTATGAGTTCAACGGCTGGACTCCCGAAGTGGCTGAAAAGGTCACCGAAAACCAGACCTATACGGCGCAGTACACGCCCGGCTGGAACACCTGCCTTGTATCCTACTATATGCAGGAGCTGGACGGCAGCTACACCCTGATGAAGGAGCTGAGCTTCAACGCCCTGTATGGTGCAGAGGTTGAAGCAGACGTGGAGCCCATCCCTGAGCACTTCCACCTGAATGCGGAGAAATCCGTTTTGAAGGGAACGATCATGCGTGAAGGCGATGGCATCCCCGGCGGCGCAGCGCTCTCCGTATACTATGACAGAGACGTATACACCGTTACCTACGAGGACGGTGTGAAGGGCAAGGCCTTTAAGGCACAGGGTTACGAAGTCATGTACGGCGAAAAGACCCCCGCCTTTGAGGGCACGCCCAAGCGGGAAGGCTTCCGCTTCCATGGCTGGAAGCCCGAAGTGGCCGAGACCGTTTCCGGCGATGTGGTCTACACCGCGACCTGGTACGTACCCGGCACCAGCGATGTGCCCAGCACCGGCGATGTGAACCGCGTCACCCGGATCGCTTCCCTGCTTGGCATGGCCATTATGGCGGTGGCAGGCTGCGCAGCAGCGGCCGGCTCCAGGCGGGCTTCCCGGAAGGAAGACTAAGACCCTATAAAATCAACTGAAGCCAGGGATGCGGGGGAGTTATCCTCCGCATCCTGCGTATAAGGAGAACCCATGGAACATTCCCGAAAAAAGGCGGCCCTCCGGCTGAAAATACTGGCCATATGCCTGTTTGTGGGGGCGGCAGTCCTGCTGGGACTGTATCTGTCCATGACTGTGCAGAAGAAACGGGAGGCCAAAGAGCAGGAGCAGATCCGGTCGCTGTACGGCGCTACGGCCGCCCCCACGGCTGTACCGGCGGAACCCGCCGAAAAGACGGAAGCGCCCGGATCCGACGACCCTGCCGGGACGGCGGAAGAAACGCCCACACCTGCGCCGCCGGCAGAGCGCACCGTAGCCCCCCAGTATGAGGCCCTGTATGCCGTCAATCAGGATCTGGTAGGATGGATCACCGCCGGGGATCTGGTCGACGGGCCGGTGGTGCAGAAGGATAATTCCTATTATCTGCACCGGGATCTGTATGGAAAATACAGCACCCACGGGACCATTCTGCTGGATGAAGCCAATACGGATTATGAAAACGACCCGTATCTGGTGCTGTATGGCCATCAGTTTTCGGATAAGACCATGTTTTCCGGGCTGAGGGAATACCGGGACATAGAGTATTACAAAAAGTATCCTCTGGCGGAATTCGGGATGCTGTATGAGGAGACGCCCCGGCAGTATGCCATTTTTGCGGTACTGGATGTTTCGGCCACCACCAACGAGCGGAACTATCTGCGCATCCGCTGCTTTAAGGAATGGAAGGACCCCGCTTACCGGGAGAGCTTTCTGGCGGATATACAGGATCGTTCCTATTATTCCACGCCCATAGACGTGAACGGCGAAGATAAGATCCTGTGCATGATCACCTGCAGCTACTTTGATACCAACGGACGGCTGCTGGTGTATGCACGGGCCCTGCGGGAGGGGGAAACGCCCGAAAGCATACAGATACTGGCGCAGGATGCCAGAATGTAAAGCAAACGGATCCATACAGCGGGCCCGGAGGAAGAATGCTTCCCCGGGGCCCGTTTGTTTTGCGGACCGGTTCCTGTATGATCCGGACGGTAGCAGAGGGCATGGGCTTGCATACGCGTTGGAACGAAACCGATGGAGAGGCGGCGGACTTTACCGAAAGAACAGCTTCATCGTCAACGCATTCCCAAAAGCTTACAGAGATACCTTCGCCCTCCGCTGTGCCTGCCGGTGAGAAACCGGCCCCTGCAAATCATAAGCTGCAAAACTGCCCCCTTGCAAGGTCAGAGGCACATCTGGGCAGGAATCTTCTGGCGAACGGCACTTCCGATGCACCGTTTTGCGTATCCGGCAGGCCGAATGTTCCCATAGGCCTGAAGCCGGGTTCTCCATAAAAAAGCCCCGTCCGGCGGACAGGGGCTGATGTGGTTTTGGGTAAGAGGATCAGTCTTCGGGGGCAGTATCCGGCGGCAGGGATTCACCGGGAGCGGTGGCAGCCGGTGCTTCGGAAGCTTCGGGCTCCGGGCTCGTATAGCCGATATACAGCAGATCGTGGATGGGTCGGGTGGACCTGCTCTTGGAGTTTTGAATGGCGCCGTTAAAGTACAGAGCCGCCGTTTCACCTCCGTCCAGATTGAAAGCACGGGTCATGCCCAGATCCTGACAGAGCCGGGACAGGGCCTCCATGGTGATGCCCTGGGAACTTTTGGTGCGCCCCTCTACAAACAGGAAGCAGTAGTGGCCGGGGCCGTAATATCCCAGCACTGCCCGGGGATTGGTGCCGGAAACCGTGGTGTTGAATGTTGTTCTGGCCTGCCCCTGTTCATCCAGCAGCACCGGGCCGAAGCCGATGACGTGCCAGAGATCCTCCCGCTGCAAAAGCCCCTCCAGATCCAGCTCCTGAGCAGTGTAGGTTTCCATGACGCCCTCCCGGGTCAGTACGCATACGTCCCGCCTGGGATCGGGTTCCTGCCGGTACCAGACGCCGTTGCGCATGCACAGCCCCGTATCCCGGAAGCGGATAAAGTCGCCGGAGATGGCCGCAACGGCATCAAAACGCTGGGCAAATTCGCTTACATCCTCCACATAGTGGTAACGGGTAAAATCCTCCCGGGTGAAAGCGCCCCGCAGCCGGGTCACATCCTCCAGATAAATATCGGCCAGAAAATACAAAATATCCTCTTTGCCGTACTTGTGCTCCGTATCGGAACGCTGCTCAATGAATATGGCGGCATCCTCCGTCCGGTAGCTGGTCTCCGTCAGCTCCGGAGAAGCTCCCGCTTCCAGAAATTTGTCTGCGTAAGGCCGGGGCGTAGGAGAGGGGCTGGGTGTGGGCGTGTCCGTGGGCGCAGGGGTAGGGGTGTCCGTAGGCAGGGGCGAGGGTGTGACGGGGATCTCCGCCGCCACGGAGCCGGATGATTCCTCTATGACGGGAGCGGCGGTGGGAACGGCAGAGGGATCCGGTGTGTAGACGGCCTTTTCGGCGCAGCCGGAAGCAAGCAGGAGCAGTGCAGCCAACCCGGAACAGAGGCCGGTGCGGAAAAAACGGGATGCCGGATGCATATAAAACCTCCCGGAATATAGTTTGATTTCGACAAAGTATGCCAGTTTACTGTCAAGATTATTCGGCAGAAACATGAACAGAGCATGAAGAAAAAATAAGCATTTTGTAAAGTATGGGCAGATCCGGCCCCGGGGAAGGGCGGATGCCCTCCGGCGGCACAAAAGGCTTCCCCTGGGCGGGGGAATATGGTATACTGTATCCGGTTAAATTTAGAGCGGCGCAGGAAAACGCCGCAAGGAGGCCTTTTATGTATAAAAGAATTCTTTTAAAGATCAGCGGCGAAGCCCTCAGCGGCCAGGAGGCCCCTATCGGCTTTGACAAGGTCAATGCTGCGGCGGCTGAGATCGCCTCTCTGGCCCAAAAGGGGCTGGAGCTGGGCATAGTGGTGGGGGGCGGCAACATCATCCGGGGCCGGGACGCCGGCAGCCGGGACAGGAACCGCATGGATCACATGGGCATGCTGGCCACGGCCATCAATGCGCTGGCCCTGCAGGACAGTCTGGAGCGGCAGGGGGTCCCCTGCAGGGTGCTTTCCTCCGTAGATATGGATAAGTTCTGCGACAGCTACACCAGCCGCCGGGCTTTGGAGCTGCTGGCCGCCGGTACGGTGGTGATCTTTGCCTGCGGTACGGGATGTCCCTTCTTCTCCACGGATACCGCCGCCGCTCTGAAAGCCTGCGAGATCGGAGCGGATGCTCTGTTCCTGGCTAAAAACGTGGATGCGGTGTACAGCGCCGATCCCAAGGTGGATAAAAACGCCCGGCCTTACCGGCACATCAGTTACCAAAAGGTCATTGAAGACAATCTCCATGCCACGGACCTGACGGCCATCACCCTGTGCCGGGAGCAGCACATGCCCATCAAGTGCTTTGCGCTGGAAAAACTCCACGAGGCACTGGAAAGTGAAAATATTGGGACATTGATCGACGAGGACGGGGCAGAGGCTTGCATTTGAGCCGTCTCTCCTCTATAATAATAAATACCGTACATAAAGGGGGAAAAGTATATGGCAGAGATTCTCGATACCGCCAAAGATAAAATGACCAAGACCATCAGCGTGATGACCCAGGAGTATGCCTCCCTGCGGGCCGGCAGAGCCAATCCCCAGGCCCTGGACAGGATTCTGGTGGATTATTACGGCACGCCTACGCCCATCAACCAGCTGGGCAACCTTTCCACGCCGGAGCCCCGGATGCTCGTTATCTCCCTGTGGGACAGCAAAATGATCCCCGCCGTGGAGAAGGCCATTCAGAAGAGCGATCTGGGCATTAACCCTGCCAACGACGGCAAGATCATCCGCCTTATCTTCCCGGAGCTCACCGAAGAGCGCCGTAAGGAGCTGTGCAAGGTGGTCAAAAAGAAGGCTGAGGAGAGCAAGGTAGCCGTGCGCTCCATCCGCCGGGATGCCATCGAGCAGGTCAAAAAGCAGAAGAAGGATTCCCTCATCACCGAGGACGACCAGAAAAAGCTGGAAGAGAAGATCCAGAAGCTGACCGACGAAAAGATCAAAGAGATCGACACCATCTCCGCCGCCAAGGAAAAGGAGATCATGTCCGTTTGATGGGGATGCTGGGCTGGCCGGTAGAAAAGGCAGAGGCCCTGCTGAAAAGCCGGGGTATGGAGGTGGAGCTGCGGGAAACCCGCTCCAGAAAGGGACTCCCCGGGGGAGAGCCCCGGGTGGTGCAGGAAACGTATACGGCGAAGGGCTGCGTGCTTACCTGGGCCCGGTTTTATACGGATATACAGAACCCATAAGCGGGGCGCACTGCACCCTCTTACAGAACACAGGCGGGGGATGCAAGGCTTTTTGCTTTGCATCCTCGTTTATATGCAGGCAAAGCCGGGCAGGATAGAAACGGAAAGGGCATTGGAGCCGATGAGCAAACTGAACGACGGGCAACTGAAGAAAATGGGTCTGGCACGGGAGCACCTGCCCCGGCATGTAGCCATCATCATGGACGGCAACGGCCGCTGGGCCCAGGGCAAGGGGTATCCCCGGGCGGCGGGCCACCGGGCGGGCACGGAGCGCCTGCGGGAGATCATCCGCTTCTCCAGTGATGCGGGCGTGGAAGCCCTGACCCTGTACGCCTTTTCCACGGAAAACTGGAAGCGGCCTGCGGAGGAAAAGAGCATCCTTTTCGGCCTGCTGCTGGAATATTTCAACCGGGAGATCGGGGAGCTTCACGAAAACAACGTGCGCATTTCCATCTGGGGCGAGAAGGAGCCCTTCCCGGAAAACGTCCGCCGGGCCCTTATCAACGCAGAAGAAAAGACCGCCGCCAATACGGGGCTGAAGCTGAATATCTGCCTGAATTACGGCAGCCGGGCAGAAATATTGCGGGCGGTGCGCCTGTGCGCCGCAGAAGCCGTCCAAACGGGGCATCTGCCGGAGCAGGCGGATTTTGAAAAGCACCTGTATTCAGCCGGAACTCCGGAGGTGGATCTGCTGATCCGAACCAGCGGGGAGGAACGGCTGAGCAACTATCTGCTGTATCAGCTGGCTTACAGCGAACTGTATTTTACCCCCGTGCTCTGGCCGGACTTCACCCGGGAAGCGTATATTGCCGCTTTACAGGCCTATGCAGGCCGGGGCCGGCGGTTTGGAGGACTGTAAGCCATGATGAAGCAAAGCAATCTGCTTACCCGCACCATTGCGGGCATAGTTCTTTTCGGGCTGCTGTTTCTGTGCTGCTACTATGGGCGGCTGACCTTCCTGATCGTATTCGGGGCGGTATTCTTCATGACCATCCGGGAGATGGAAGAGATGCTGCTGCACCTGGGCAAGCGCATCTGCATGGTGCCGGCCTATGTGTTTGCCAGCCTGTTCGGCCCCCTGTATTACATGACCGGGGAGAATCTTTTGTATGTAGGGGCCTTTGGCATGCTGATGATCGCCATGACCATGGCCTGGCAGGTGTTTCTTACCGGAGAAGATAATTACACCGATGCGTTATACTGCCTGCTGCCCTTTGCATACCCTATACTGCCGGAATGCGCCATTGTGGCTCTGTATTTTGCCCTGCCGGAAGGGATCGCCAAGACCTGCTGCTATGCGGCCATCCTGTGCCCGGAGATAGGGGATGCCTTTGCCTATTTCGGCGGCACTCTTTTTGGAAAGCACCCCCTGTGCAGAAGCATTTCCCCCCACAAGACCGTGGAGGGGAGTCTGGCGGCGGTGCCCGGCGCCATGCTTATGGCTCTGGGGCTGTATTATGCCCAGGAGCTGTGGGGCGGCACGGTAGAGATGGGAAGCCTGCTGTTTATGGGCCTGCTGTGCGGTGTGGTAGGCCAGTTTGGGGATCTGTTTGCCTCCACACTCAAGCGGGCGGCGGGGATCAAGGATTTTTCCGAGATCATTCCCGGCCACGGCGGGCTTATGGACCGGCTGGACAGTGCCCTGATCTGCGCCATGACGGTGCTGGCCTATGCTATTTTGACTACCTATTGAGAGGATTTTAGCGGATCGTATGCAGAATGTGACCATTCTGGGGAGCACGGGCTCCATCGGCCGGCAGGCTTTGGAGGTGCTGCAAATGTACCCGGAGTGGTTCCGGCTCCGGGGGTTGTGCGCCCATTCCCGGGAGGAGGAGTTTCTCCGGCAGGTGGAAGCCTTCCGTCCGGAACTGGCCGGGTTTTCCAAAGAGATCCCTGTGCCTGCGGGGACGGAGCTGCTCTCTGGCGAAAAAGCCGCCTGCCTGCTGGCGGCGGATACGCAAACGGATATTTTTGTGCTGGGGATCTCCGGCTTTGCGGCCCTGGAGCCCCTTTTGGCGGCCCTGAAAAACGGAAAGCGCATCGCTATTGCCAATAAGGAATCCCTGGTCTGCGGGGGCGAGCTGGTAAAGCAGGCCCTTCTGACCGGAGGCGGGGAACTGGTGCCCGTGGACAGCGAACAGTCCGCCATTTTTCAGTGCCTGCAGAACGGAAGCAGGCAGGAGGTCAGCCGGTTGATCCTGACGGCTTCCGGCGGGCCCTTTTATGCCAGAAAACGGGAGGAACTGCGGCATATCACCCCGGAGCAGGCGGTAAAGCATCCCAACTGGTCCATGGGCAAAAAGATCAGCCTGGATTCCGCCACCCTGTTCAACAAGGGACTGGAGATCATGGAGGCTGCCCGGCTTTTTGACTTTGCCGGGGAGCAGATAGAGGTGCTGCTGCACCCCCAGTCCATCGTCCACTCCATGGTGGAATACAGAGACGGTACCCTTATGGCCAACCTGAGCCTGCCGGATATGCGCCTGCCCATTCAGTATGCCCTGACCTATCCGGAGCGCATGGCATCTCCCACCCGCCCCCTGCGGCTGTGGGAAGTGCCGGATTTGCATTTTGAAAAGCCGGATCCAAAGCGCTTTCCCGCCCTGAGGATGGCGTATGCCTGCCTGAAGGCCGGGGGCGGCTATCCGGTGGTATATAACGGAGCCAACGAAGCTGCCGCCGCCCTGTTTTTTGAAGGGCGCATAGGCTTTTTGGATATAGATGCCTGTGTGGAGGAAGCCCTCGCCGGGTATGAGAACACCCCCATGACCTCTTTGGAGGCTGTGCGGGAGGCAGACAGAAAAGCCAGAGAACTGGTATACGCCCGGGTAAACGGGCAGGGAGAATGATATGAGCATTGTGTTGCAGATACTGGTGACGCTGCTGGTGCTTTCCGTGCTGGTCATGGTCCATGAGCTGGGCCACTATACCGCCGGGCGGCTGCTGGGCTTTACCATTACGGAGTTTGCCCTGGGCATGGGGCCCCGGGTGTGCGGCTTTAAGAAGAACGGAACAGAATATAACCTTCGGGCCTTCCCCATCGGGGGCATGTGCCAGTTCTTCGGGGAGGACGCCGGGGTCAGCGATCCCCGGTGCTTTAACGCCCAGAAGCCATGGAAGCGGGCCATCGTCATAGCGGCCGGGCCGGTGATGAACTTTGTGCTGGCCTTTGTGCTGGCCATGGTCATGTATATGGGCTGGGGCACCTATGACGGAACCAAGGTGGAGATCCGGGAGGTCTTTCCCGACAGCCCCGCCATGGAAGCGGGACTGGAGGCGGGGGACATGGTCCTTAGCGCCGCAGGCGTACAGGTGAACAGCATCGAGTCCCTGACGGAGCAGGTGGATGCGGCCCAGGGGGAGATCGAGCTGGAGGTGCGCCGGGGGAGGAAGACCCTGACCTTTACGCTTGCCCCCCGGCTGGATGCGGAAAGCGGGAGGAAGCTTTTGGGTCTGTCCATCGGGGCCCCCAGGATTCGCGACAGCTTTTTTGAAGCCGCAGCGCACAGCGCCTCTTATTGCTGGGAGATGGCGGGAGTTATCTTCAAGTCCTTCGGCATGTTCTTTACCGGGGAAGCGGGCTTTCAGGATATGTCCGGTGTGGTAGGCGTTACCCGGGTGGTAGGCCAGGTCATGGCCTACGGCGCGGATATGGTGGTGGCCCTGAGCGTGCTTATCAGCGTGAATCTGGGCATTATGAATCTGCTGCCCATCCCGGCGCTGGATGGAGGCAGGCTGATGTTTATCCTTATCGAATGGGTGCGGGGCAAGCCCGTGCCTCCGGAAAAGGAGGGCATCGTGCATCTGGTAGGATTCGTTCTGCTCATGGTGTTCATGGTGGCGCTGGTCGTGAAGGATGTGTGGCAGTGGATCAACGGTGTGGGAATGCTTTTTTGATGGATGCATTTGCAAGAAAAAAGACCCGCCCTTTGCAGGTAGGCAGCCTGATCCTGGGCGGCGGGAACCCCATATGGATCCAGTCCATGACCAATACGGATACGCGGGATGCGGAAGCTACCGTGGCGCAGATACTGAAACTGGAAGAGGCCGGCTGCCAGATCATCCGTTCGGCGGTATTTGACGAAAAGGCCGCTGCCGCCGTAAAGGAGATCGTTCCCCGGATCCATATCCCGCTGGTGGCAGACGTGCATTTTGATTACCGGCTGGCGGTGGCCGCCGTGGAAAACGGCGTGCAGAAGCTGCGCATCAACCCCGGGAACATCGGCGGCAGGGAACGGGTGCGCTTTGTGGCGGATTGCTGCCGTGCCCACCATGTGCCCATCCGCATAGGCGTCAATGCCGGTTCTCTGGAAAAGGAGCTCAAGACCCGCTTTGCCGGGGATACCCCCGGCGCCATGGTGGAAAGCGCCCAAAAGCATATAGCGCTGCTGGAGGAGGCGGGGTTTTATGATATAGCCCTGTCGCTGAAATGCTCCTCTGTGCCGGTAACGGTGGAGGCCTACCGGCGCATGTCCGCTTTGTGCCGGTATCCCCTGCATGTGGGGGTCACGGAAACGGGCAGCGGCCAGGAGGGGCTCGCCAAGTCTGCCGTGGGCATCGGCACCCTGCTGATGGAGGGTATAGGGGATACCATACGGGTCTCCCTGACCGGGGATCCGGTGGAAGAGGTATATGCCGCCAAAAGGATCCTTTCCGCCTGCGGTCTGCGGCGGGAGGGGGTGGAGGTCATCAGCTGCCCCACCTGCGGCCGGACGCGGGTGGATCTTATCCGCCACGCAGAATATGTAAAGACCCGGCTGAAAGGCTGCAAGGGGCCCCTGAAGGTAGCCGTAATGGGCTGCGCCGTCAACGGCCCCGGAGAGGCTTCCGATGCGGATATGGGCATTGCCTTTGGGCAAAACAACGGAGTCCTCTTTGTAAAAGGGAAAAAGCTGTGCGCCGGCCCCGTGGAGCAGATGGTGGAAAAACTCATCACTCTGGCCCGGGAGGCCGGGGAAAAGGCACAGGAAAACTGAAAACGGACATACGGGCGGAGGTGTTTTGACCGCCGCCCTTTTTATGAGGTGGGAATGGACAAGCGCATAGAAAGCATTTATACCCGGGCAGGCTTTACGGAAAAGGAGCTTCCCTTGCTGAACGCACGGCTCATCCGGCAGGAAAGCAGGCTGGAGCTGCTTTTCTGGGAGAAGGAACCTCTGCAGGAGCCGGGCCGGTCGCTGCTGGAGGCGGGCTTTAAGGAGCTGCTGCCGGAGTTTGCCCTGTCCTTTGCCTATGCACAGCAGCAGGAAGCCCCTGTGCCCGCTCCTGCGCCTGCCCCTGAGGTGCAGCCTGCGCCCAAAGCGGCGGTGCCCCGGCCTGCGGGAAGCAAGCCCGTCATAGAGGCGGATCTGCCCGCCAATTTTGTGTTGCTGGGCACTAAGCTCCCCGGAGGGAAGCGCCCTGCCCTCCATGAGCTGGGCAATGAGGAGCGCACCGTGACCGTAGGGGGGCGGATCGTAGCCTTTGAGCTGAAGGAAGGCTGGGGCAACCGGAAGGAAGGGGGAAACAAAAGCTGGCGGGTGCAGTTCAACATCACCGACGAGACGGATTCCCTCTATTGCTCCGCTACTTTTTATGAAGAATGGAAGGCCCAGCGTTTTGCATGGTGGATGAAGCAGTGCCAGGATTCCGCCAGGACGCTGGTCGTCAAGGGCATGGCCCGGGTGCAGAAGTATTCCGGGGAACTGATGCTGTATGCCAACGATGTGAACTATGCCGAACCGGTCTACCGGCAGGATACGGCGGAGGAAAAGCGGGTGGAGCTGCACCTGCACACCCGCATGTCCACCATGGACGGGCTGACGGAGCTTTCCGCTGCCTTCAAGACCGCCGCCCGCTGGGGGCACAAGGCCCTGGCGGTAACGGATCACGGGGTGGTGCAGGCCTTTCCGGAGGCGGCCAAGGCAGCCAAAAAGAACGGGGTCAAGGCTATTTACGGGGTGGAGGGCTACCTGCTGCCGGATACGGTGTCGGTGCCTGCCGCCGGGGAGTTTGTGGCCTTTGACATAGAGACCACGGGCCTGAAGGCGGAGCAGTGCGACATACTGGAGATCGGCGCCGTCCGCCTGGTGGACGGACAGGTCACGGAGCGGTTCCAGACCTTCATCAACGATGGGGTGGTGGTGCCCAAAAAGATCACGGAGCTTACGGGCATCACGGGGGATATGCTTATGGGGGCTCCTTCCTGCCGGGAAGCCCTGGGCGCTTTTAAGAAATTCTGCGGGAACGCCTGCCTCATCGCCCACAATGCCAAGTTTGATACGGGCTTTATCACCCACCACGGGGAGCGGTTCAACATAGAGTTTGACAATCCCTTTGCCGATACGCTGATGCTTTCCCGCTATCTGCTGCGGGACGAACTGCCCAACCACAAGCTGGATACCATCTGCGAATATTTCCATGTGGATATGGGCAGCCACCACCGGGCCGACGATGACGCCAACTCCTGCGCCATGATCTTTCTGGAATTTCTGCGGATGCTGGGGGAAATGGGGGTGCATACCGTGCCTGTGGTGCAGAGCGCCCACCAGGAGCGGCAGAAGCTGAAAAAGAAGGAGAAGCACAAAACCTACCACATCATCCTGCTGGCCAGGACCCAGGCGGGGATGAAGAACCTGTATAAGATCATCTCCTATTCCCATCTGGATCATCTGCGCGGAAAGCCCCAGATACCCCGGAGCATGCTTACGGTGTTCCGCGGAGGGCTGCTGGTGGGCTCCGCCTGCGAAGCGGGGGAGCTGTATAGGGCGGTGCTCAACGGGGAGCCGGAGGAAAAGCTGCTGGCGCTGGCGGATTTTTATGACTATATGGAAATCCAGCCCAACGGGAACAACGCCTTTCTGGTGCGGGAGGGTGTCCTGCCGGACGAAGAGGCGCTGCAGGGCATCAACCGGCATATTCTGGCTTTGGGAGATAAGCTGGGCAAGCTTACCGTGGCCACGGGAGACGTGCACTTTCTGGAGCCCCAGGACGCCGTATACCGGAAGATACTCATGTACAAGCTGGGCTTTGACGATGCGGAGTTTCAGCCGCCGCTGTACTTCAAGTCCACAGACGAAATGCTGCGTGACTTTGCCTATCTGGGAGAGCGGGCCAGGGAGGTGGTCATCACCAATCCCAACCGCATCGCCGATATGTGCGAGGAACTGAAGCCCTTCCCCGACGGCACCCATGCCCCCCAGATCCCCAATGCAGAAGAAGAGCTTACCAACATGGCCATGGAGCGGGCCCACAGCATCTATGGGGATCCTCTGCCGGAGGTGGTGGAAAAGCGGCTGGAAAAGGAGCTTAAATCCATCATCGGCAACCACTTTGCCTCTTTGTATCTTATGGCGCAGCGGCTGGTGCACAAAAGCAATTCCGACGGATATCTGGTAGGGTCCCGGGGCAGCGTAGGCAGCAGCTTTGTGGCCACCATGGCGGGGATCACCGAGGTGAACCCCCTGCCCCCCCACTATGTGTGCCCCAAGTGCAGACACAGCGAGTTTGACGTGGATACCAGCCTGTATGCCTGCGGGGTGGACCTGCCGGACAAGCTCTGCCCGGTCTGCGGCACGCCCTACAGCAAGGGCGGGTATGAGATCCCCTTTGAAGTCTTTCTGGGCTTTAAGGGCGATAAGACCCCCGATATCGATCTGAACTTTTCCGGGGAGTATCAGCACCGGGCCCACAAGTATGTGGAGGAGATGTTCGGCGAGCACCACGCCTATCGGGCGGGCACCATTTCCGGTGTAGCGGAAAAGAAGGCCTATGAGTGCGTTATGCACTACATGGACGGCACAGGGGGTCATTTCCGCCGGGCGGAGATAGACCGGCTGTGCAAGGGCTGCCTGAACGTAAAGGTCACTACGGGGCAGCACCCGGCGGGCATCGTTATCGTCCCCAAGGATGAGGACATCTATATGTTCACCCCCATCAACTACCCGGCGGATAAGGTGGAGCAGGGGGTCATCACCACCCACTTCGACTTCCATGCTATGGATGACCGGCTGGTCAAGCTGGATATTCTGGGGCACGATGATCCTACGGCTTTGCGTATGCTGCAGGATCTGACTGGCATCGACCCGGTGAGCATCCCTCTGGACGACCCGGAGACCCGGAAGATCTATTCCTCTCCGGAGCCCCTGCATGTGGATCTTTCCGGGCTGGAATGCACCGTAGGCACCCTGGGGGTGCCGGAGTTCGGCACCAGCTTTGTGCAGAAGGTACTGGAGCAGACCCGGCCCACCACCATGGAGGAGCTGGTGCGTATTTCCGGCCTGACCCACGGCACGGACGTATGGCTGAACAATGCGGAAAGCCTGGTGGTCTCCGGGGTGGCCAAGCTCAACGAAGTTCTCTGCACCCGGGACGATATCATGAACTACCTGATCGCCCACGGTATGGACGCCTCCCTTTCCTTCAAGATCATGGAGCGGGTCAGAAAGGGCAAGGGCCTTACGGATGAGATGGAGCAGGCCATGAAGGACGGGCAGATCCCCGCCTGGTTCGTGGATTCCTGCAAAAAGATCAAGTACATGTTCCCCCGGGGCCATGCCGTGGCCTATACCATGATGGGCTTCCGCATTGCGTGGTTCAAGGTGCACCGGCCCCTGGAGTTTTACACGGTATACTACACCGTCCGGGCCGATGCCTTTGACGTGACCCGTTCGTTGGGCGGGGCAGAGGCGGTGCTCCGGCAGATACATGCGCTGGAAAAGGGGCTGAACTCCGGAGACGCAGAATCCAGCAAGAAGGACAAGGACCTGATCACCATACTGGAAGTGGTCTATGAGATGAACATGCGGGGCATAGAGCTGCTGCCCGTGGATATCTACAAGTCCCAGGGCACCCGCTTCACCATAGAAGACGGGGCCATCCGGCCGCCGTTCAACGCCATCCCCGGGGTAGGGGACAACGCCGCCCTGGCCATGGCCCAGAACCGGGGGACGGAGCCCTTCCACTCCGTAGAGGACTTTGCCGCCCGCACGGGGGCCAACTCCGGTGTGGTGGCGGCGCTGGATGCCTGCGGGTGCTTTAAGGACCTGCCCAAACGGGATCAGATGTCGCTTTTTGACTTTTGAGTCAAAGCGTCTTATATCCGATCTTCCGGGAGAAAATAGGGGCAAATTCCCCTTCTTTCTCCCGGGGGAATCCCTTGACAATGGGGGTGCCAATCCGTATAATGAGAGTAAGCAATCATGTACGCTCGGTACTTGTGTAGATATATTAAGTGAGTAGCTTTGAATATTTTTAATATATAGGGGCATTAGACCTGTTTTTGTCTGATAATATTTTAATATTCTTCTATCCATGACCGGGCGGTTTTGCTCGGTTTATTTTTTTGAGATTGGAGATTAGAATATGGTGGATTGGTGGATCGTGGTGCTCATAGCCCTGGCCGTGGGCGGTATTGGCCTGGCGGCAGGGTATCTGTACCGAAAGAACATTGCCGAAGCAAAAATAGCCAAGGCGGAGGATGCGGTCAAGAAGCTCTATGAGGACGCCCAGCGCAAAGCGGAGGAGATCCGCAAAGAGAAGGTGCTGGAAGCCAAGGAAGAGGTCTATAAGCTGCGCAACGAGGCGGAGAAAGAGAACCGGGATCGGCGGACGGAGCTCCAGCGCAACGAGCGCCGGCTGTTCCAGCGGGAAGAAACCCTGGATAAAAAGATCGAAGCCGTGGAAGCCCGGGAGCAGGCCCTGAACAAGCGTTCCGCACAGGTAGACAAGAAGGCGGAAGAGATCGATACCCTCCATGCCAGGGAGATGGAGGAGCTGGAGCGTATCTCCGGTCTGACTGCAGAAGAAGCCAAGGCCATGCTGCTGGACAATGTGGAGCAGGAGGCGCGCCACGATGCGGCCCTGCTGCTGCGGGATATTGAGCAGAAAACCAAGGAAGAAGCCGATAAAAAAGCCCGCAATATCGTCACCATGGCCATTCAGCGCTGCGCCGCAGATTCCGTGGCGGAAGCCACCGTCAGCGTGGTGCCCCTGCCCAACGATGAAATGAAGGGCCGGATCATCGGCCGTGAGGGCCGGAACATCCGTGCTCTGGAGACTGCCACCGGGGTGGATCTGATCATTGACGATACCCCCGAAGCCGTGATCCTCTCCTCCTTCGATCCCGTCCGCCGGGAGGTGGCCCGCATCGCTTTGGAAAAGCTGATCATGGACGGCCGCATCCACCCTGCCCGTATTGAAGAAATGGTCGAAAAGGCCAGAAAAGAAGTGGATAACCAGATCCGTGAGGCCGGGGAAGCCGCCGTACTGGAAGTGGGCGTGCACGGGCTCCACCATGAACTGGTGCGCTATCTGGGCCGGATGAAGTTCCGTACCAGCTATGGCCAGAACGTGCTGAACCACAGCATCGAAGTAGCTCATCTGGCGGGCATCATGGCCGCCGAAGTGGGCGCCAACGTGGCCATTGCCAAGCGGGCCGGCCTGCTCCACGATCTGGGCAAGTCCATTGACCATGAGGTGGAAGGCACCCATGCGCAGATCGGTGCGGATCTGGCCAAGAAGTACCGGGAGAACAACCAGATTATCCATGCCATTCAGGCTCACCATAACGATGTGGAGCCCCAGACGCTGGAGGCCATTCTGGTGCAGGCGGCAGACGCTATTTCCGCTGCCCGTCCCGGCGCCCGCCGCGAGACGCTGGAAAACTACATCAAGCGTCTGGAAAAGCTGGAAGAGATCGCCAACTCCTTTGACGGTGTGGATACTTCCTATGCCATTCAGGCAGGCCGAGAGGTGCGCATCATCGTCAAGCCCGAAAAGGTCAGCGATTCCGACACCGTTATGCTGGCCCGGGAGATCGCCAAGCGCATCGAAAACGAAATGGAGTACCCCGGTCAGATCAAGGTCAACGTTATCCGGGAGACCCGGACCGTGGACGTGGCCAAATAAAACAGAGCAACGAACGGAACGCCCGGCGGGAGCCGGGTGTTCTTTCTTATGCGAGCGGCGGAAACGGAAATGCCGGACGGACTGTCTCATGGTTGGAGCGGGCATCAGAGATCCCGTAGAGCTATTGCATATCCGTGCGGCTTGCAGGGGCAGTACTTTTAACAGGCACAGCAGAACAAAAAATGCGGAGGTGTTTTCATGGAATACTATGTTCCCGCCTGTTCGGTGAAAAGCGTGGATGTAAAAGCAGGGCAGCGCATTACTGTCACGGATGCGGAGGGCGGACAGGTGGCAGACTTCTTTGCGGTGTCTGCCGCAAACAGAGAAGAATTTCTTTCCCCTGCAGTTACGCTTGACTGCCACAAATCTTTGAAACTGAATGTGGGCGATGCACTGTATACAAATCTGTATCGTCCAATGTTCCGGATCCTCTCGGATGATGTAGGGACGCACGATCTTCTTTTTCCCTCCTGACTGTTTAGACAATATCAACGGTGCTCTCCATGGACACTGGCCGATCATTCAACCCGTAAATTTGTTCATGCACACAACCGTGGACGAAAACGGAAAGATCACCATTCACCCGCCGGTTTCAAAAGCGGGCGATAAGATCGTTTTGGAAGCCCTGATGGATGCAAGCATCGGTATCGCCGCCTGCAGTGTATCCGAAAGCGATACCAACGGCGGAAAATGCACGCCGATCCTGGTTAGCGTGAATAAGCAAATCGGAATTTGAGGCCCGTACCTGCTTCTGAGCGGATGAGAAGGAAAACAGAGCTTCTCTTCTGGCCAAAAACGTTTTGGAACTGACCAGAGAACAAAAGCTTCCCCATCTACCAGAAACGCTTTAAAAATAGAGTTCTCTGCCTGCATGGCTTCCCATACCGTCTGAAAAACACACCGCCCCTTTTCCGGGCGGTTCGTGACTTTTGGCACCCGCCGTGGTATACTGTTGGGCAGCAAAGTGCGGGAGGCGCCCATGAACCTGCTGAAGATCGCTTTTTTACAGATCGCTCCCGGGGATACTCCGGAAGAAACCTTGCAGAAGGGGCTTGCCTGCTGCCGCAGGGCCGGGGCGCTGGGGGCGGATATAGCCCTGTTTCCGGAGATGTGGAGCAGCGGGTACCGGCTGGACGGGACGCCTCTGGGGCTGGACAGTCCCTTTGTCCGTGCCTTTGGAGCGCTGGCACGGAAGCTTTCCATGGCGGTGGCTGTGACCCTGCTGGAAGAGCATCCCCAAGGCCCCCGGAATACGTTGGTGCTCTTTGACCGTCACGGGGTGCGGAAGCTGGTTTATGCCAAGGTGCATACCTGCGACTTTGGGGAGGAACGGATCCTGACCCCCGGAGAAGACTTTTATACGACGGATCTGGATACCGCCCGGGGGCCGGTTCGGGTGGGCGCCATGATCTGCTATGACAGGGAGTTTCCGGAAAGCGCCCGGATCCTCATGCTGCAGGGAGCAGAGCTTATCCTGACGCCCAATGCCTGCCCCATGGAGATCAACCGGCTGGCCCAGCTGCGGGGCCGGGCCTATGAGAACATGACGGCCATAGCCACCTGCAACTACCCGGATACCGTGCCGGACTGCAACGGCGGCTCCAGCCTTTTTGACGGAGTGGCCTATGCCCCCGGAGAGGAAACTTCCCGGGATACCTGCCTGCTGCTGGCCGGGAGCGGGGAGGGGCTATACACGGCGGAACTGGATCTGGATCTGCTCCGTGCCTACCGCAGGACGGAAGTTCACGGCAACGCTTACCGGCATCCCGGAAAATACGGGCTGCTGACCCGGGAAGGAGTGGAGCCTCCCTTTATCCGGGAGGACAGCCGCCCTTAGAAAGAGAGAAACATGTATTATATTGCTGATGCACACTGTGATTTTTTATACGGCGCCATGGAGTATGGCTACCGGCTCAAAACCCGCACCCGGAACCAGAGCATCCATCTGGACGGCCTGCAGAAGGGCCATGTGGCCCTGCAGCTGTTTGCCTGCTGGTATGACAGCAAGCTGAAGACCTCCCCCTCCCAGCAGTGCTTCACCATGATAGACTGCTTTTACCGGATGCTGGAGGAGAATCCGGAGCTGGTGCCTTTCAGCTCCACGTTTGACCCTGCCAGCGGCAAAACCGCCGCCCTGCTGACCATTGAGGGAGGCGAGGCCTGCGAGGGGAGCCTGAGTATGCTGCGCATCTTCAAGCGACTGGGCGTGGGGGCCATGACCTTTACCTGGAACGAGAATAACGAGTTGGGCGGGGCCGCCATGGCCCGGCGGCAGAAGGGGCTGACGGCTCTGGGCAAGGAGATGCTCCGGGAGATGAACCGCATTGGCGTGGCCATGGATGTGAGCCACCTGTCGGATGCGGGCATACTGGACGCCCTGAGTTATTCCGATGCCCCGGTGTTCGCTTCCCATTCCAATGCCCGCAGTGTGTGCGGGTCGGCCCGGTGCCTGCCGGATGAGATGATCCGGGAGATCGCCCTGCAGGGCGGGGTCATAGGGGTGAATTTCTATTCCCCCCAGCTGGTGGAAAAGGGCCGGGCCCATATGGAGGATATCGTCCGCCACATCATGCACATCGTCAGTGTGGGAGGCATAGACTGCTGCTGCTTCGGCTCCGATTTTGACGGCATGGGCACCTATCCCCCGGGACTGGAAGACAGCTCAGGCTTCCCGCGGCTGTGCGAGCTGCTGCGGCAGGCAGGATTTTCACGGGAGGAGACGGAAAAAATCGCCTATTGGAACCTGCACCGGTATCTGAGCCGGTTCGTGTGATATATTTTTTGCCGGATCGGGCGGAAAAGGGCTTGCTTTTTTTCGCCCGGTTTGGTACAATAGCAAAGCAGTTTGAAAAGCGCATACAGGGGCATGATGTAATGGTAACATAGCGGTCTCCAAAACCGTTCTTGAGGGTTCGAGTCCTTCTGCCCCTGCCAACTAAGTCCTCATGTTTTGATACAAAGCATGAGGACTTCTTTTTGCATTTATAGACTGATAAACCGTCAGAATACAGGCTATAACTACCAAATACTGGCTATAGGCGCAAGAAACGGACTGCTCGGCGTCATTTTTCCGGATGGAGACTTCCATACTCCAGCCCTTTTTAGTCTACTCATGACTGCTTTTCGTGGTCGAAATCAGAGACTTATCAAGAAATGCACCCTACTTTGGACGATAACAGGGTATCGTCCACAATGAGAGGTTTCGTCCAAAGTATCGCAAAATAGCGTCTGAAGCTCATTCACTTTATAATTTTATCAGCCATCCTCGTTTGTTCGAAGGCGAAATGCCGTTCAAATGCTGCGCAATAGAGAATAGACTACCCAGACGGTGGAGTAGTCTATATTCGGTTGTCTTGCTCGTCTATTTGTACTTTGGCCACGTACCGAGTCTTCTTCCGTCGAATACCGGTTTCATCCGATTCAATATTACTTCTCCGCTTCTTTTCCTCTGCGACTGCTATGAAGGTCTCCTCATCAATAATCGATTCGTGATGTCCCTGATACAAATACTTATCTCGAGGCTTGCTATGCGGATCACCGCTCATACGAGCAATTGAGGCCGTTGAATTGCCGCGATACTTCTCGTTGCTGAGCAGCGTATCGATTGCCCTTCGGCTCCATGTGGCTTTGCCTGTCGGGGATAAGATGTTTCGCTGCGTCAGCTCGCGCATGATTCCCACGATGCTTTTCCCTGACAGATAGAGTTTGAAGATCAGCCGCACATTTTCTGCTTCTTCCGGAATAATGACAAGCGAGCCGTCTTCGGCTTTCCTATAACCATAGCAGGGGCGAGAGTAGATACTCGAAGTTTCGTCCGTGACCTTCTGGTTCATGGCAAGAACAATGCTGTCATGGAAGTCTTCCCGCTCTCCCTGAGCGATCGCCGCGCGGATAGAATATTGTAGTTCAAAGTCCGGCTGAAAGGAATGAAGCTCCTCCAGATCAAAATACACCTCAACGCCGTGTGCCTTCAGTTCGCGGATAGCACTAAGGCCGTCGACCGTATCGCGTCCAAAGCGGCTTATGTTTGTGGTGCAGGAATTGGATGCCCTCATTGTGTTTGACGAAAAGCTCTGGTTGACCATTATCGGCACGGTGACCATCCACGCCGATGGAAGGATGACCTTCAAATTCCAGGGCGGTACAGAAATCACCATATAGGGTTGAAACAACGCCCAGCTATCAAACGGTTTGTATGCTAGCTGGGCGTTGCAGTTTTCTATGGCAATGGTTAGATATTTTCGATAATGTTCCGGACCTTCTGCATTTTTGAATCAAGCTGCGCACTCATCTCCGCGCAGTCGGAAAGCTCCGATGAAGTAAGCGCGACAAGTTCATCAGGTAGATTTTTCTTGTAACGCAGCCTGTGTTCAAGGTTGGCCCAAAATTCCATAGCGATGGTGCGAAGCTGTACCTCCACTTTCATCAGCCGTTTTTCATTCTCTAAAAATACAGGGACTTCAACAATGAGATGGAGACTGCGATAGCCATTTTCTTTTGGATTGGCAATATAGTCCTTTTTCTCAATCAGACGTATGTCATCCTGTTTGAGCAGACAGTCGGAAAGAAAGTATATGTCATCAACAAAGGAACCGATGACTCTGATTCCTGCAATATCATGTATCTGATCCAAAGAGTCAAGACTGAACGGGAGGTTTCGTCTGCTCAGCTTTTCACGAATGCTTTCAGGGGATTTCATCCTTGTCTTTATCATTTCAATAGGATTACGCTCATGATTCAGAGAAAACCGCTCATTTAGCACCTTAAATTTCGTTTCAACTTCTAACAATGCACACTGATAACACGACATCAGGGATTTCAGTGCTTCAAAATTCTTTCTTGTTTCAAGGAGAGACTCTTCTTCAAAAAAACCGGAAAGCTCTTGAGCTAAATCCGCCGGACTATTGACCGACTGTATCAGGTTCAATACCATTGGCGCCGCTAATTCTTTCATGTCCATATTTTTACCTCACTTGATTCTCTTTTCGCCCAGCTTGACGGAAAACAGCATTGCTCCACAAACTGAGCGAAAAGAACCTGTCTTATTTTGTTTATTGCTTCTTCGTCTGATTTTGTTAAGACGCCTGCTCGAACTGGCTGTTGTACAGGTCGGCGTAGAATCCGCCCCTTGCCATCAAAGTTTCGTGGTTGCCGCTTTCGATGATGTCGCCGTCTTTCATCACCAGAATGCAGTCGGCGTTTTTGATGGTGGACAGCCGGTGGGCGATGACGAAGCTGGTGCGGCCCTGCGTCAGGAGATCCATCGCTCGCTGTACCTGCAATTCGGTTCTCGTATCTACCGAACTGGTGGCTTCGTCCAGAATCAGCAGAGGAGCGTCCTTCAGCATAGCTCTGGCAATGGTGAATAACTGCTTCTGACCGGCGGAGATGCTGGCGTTGTCGGAAAGCTGCGTGTCATAGCGATTGGGCAGCTGGTCGATCAGATCGATCAGACCCACAGCACGGCAGACCTCATCCAGCTTTTCATCGGGTACATTCTGCTTGTTGTAGACCAGATTTTCCCGCACGGTGCCCTCAAACATCCAGGTATCCTGCAGAACCATACCGAACAAATCGTGCAGGTTTTCCCGCTTCAAATCCGCAATGGGAACGCCGTCAATGGCGATACTTCCGGAATTGACTTCGTAAAAACGCATCAGCAGATTGACGATGGTGGTTTTGCCGGCGCCGGTGGGCCCGACAATGGCGATCTTCTGCCCGGATTTGATGCGGCTGGAGAAGTCCTTGATGATGATCTTCTCGGGGTTGTAGCCAAAGCGCACATGGTCGAAGGTCACATCGCCATGAATGTCCCGCAGCTCCGCAGTCTTGCTGCTCTCATCAGCCATCTCTTCCTCGTCCAGAAACTCAAAGACACGCTGGCAGGCGGCGGCCATGCTCTGGACGCTCTGCAGAGACTGGGAGATGTTCTGGAGCGGATAAGTAAAATTGCGGATGTAAAGCATGAAGGCGACGATGACGCCGAACTCGATCATGCCCTGAGCCGCCAGGACTGCGCCCATGATGCAGACGATCACATAAGCAAAGTTACCGATAAAGGTCATCAGGGGCTGCATCATGCCGGAGAGGAACTGGCTTTTCCAGGCGCATTCATACAGCATATCGTTGCGGGCATGGAAGTCTTTCCTGACCATCTGCTCGCCGTTGTAAGCCTTAATGACCTGCAGGCCGGAGTAGCTCTCCTCCACGCAGCCGTTGATTGCGCCTAGCTCCTGCTGCTGGAGCGTGAAGTATTTCTGGGACTTGGAGATGAGCAGCAATACAATGGCAAAACCGCCCACTGCCGCCACAATGCCGCATAGCGCCATAATCCAGTTCGTCCACAGCATCAGCAGTGCAGCCCCGATCAGCATGGCGATATAGAAAATCAGGGTGGAGAAGCACTGGTTCATGGTCTGCCCGACGGTGTCAACATCGTTGGTCACACGGCTCAGGGTATCGCCAATGGTATGGGAATCGAAGTATTTTAACGGCATCCGGTCGATCTTCTCCGAGATGTCCTTGCGCATACGCTGGGTGACCCGCTGGGTCACAGTAGCCATGATGAAGCCCTGAACGTAGTTGATGATAAAGCCCATCACGTACAGCACTGCCAGCAGAACTGCGATTTTCACAATGGCCGGAATGTTCATTGTGCCGGTAAGCCCGTCCTTGATCAGGTTGGTCATATCACCGACCTTGCCGGGGCCGATCAGCGTCAGCGCAGAGCCGGCAACGGACAGGATCACCGAAATAAACAGGGCCACTTTATGCTTCCCGATATAATAGAAGAAATCACCGAACGCTTTCTTCAAATTAACTTTTTTCTTTTCAGCCATTTTCGATTTCCTCCTTTGATAGCTGGGACTGGGCAATCTCCAGATACTCCGGGCAGTTTTTCAGCAGCTCGGTATGGGTGCCTTTCCCAACAATTCTGCCGTGATCCAGCACCAGGATCTGGTCAGCGTCCTTGATGGTGCTGATCCGCTGGGCCACGATCAGCTTGGTGGTATCCTTTATCTTTTGATGCAGAACGGTCCGAAGCGTCCGGTCTGTCTTGTAGTCCAGTGCGGAGAAGGAGTCGTCAAAGATCAGGATTTCCGGTTTTCTGGCCACGGCCCGGGCAATGGAAAGACGCTGCTTCTGGCCGCCGGATACATTGGTGCCGCCCTGTGCGATAGGAGCGTTGTAGGTACCTTCCATCCGTTCCACGAACTCCGTTGCCTGGGCAATGGAAACCGCCTCCCGCACGCCCTGGGCATCAATGGCCTCTTTGCCGTTTTCGCCAAATGCAATGTTGGAGCTGACGGTACCGGAGAACAGCACGGCTTTCTGGGACACATAGCCAATGCGGTTGCGAAGCTCCTTCTGGGGATAGTCCCGGACATCGGCTCCGTCCACCAGAACCTGTCCCTGGGTAACATCATAGAAGCGGGGGATCAGATTGATAAGGGTGGTCTTGCCGCAACCGGTGGAGCCGATGAGCGCCACCGTTTCGCCTTTCTTTGCGGTAAAGCTGATGTGATGCAGCGTATCGGCGGAAGCGCCGGGATAGCGGAAACTGACATCCTTGAATTCGATGCTGCCCCGCTCCCCGGAGACAGTCGTTTTGTTTCCGTCATGAATGCGGCTCCGGGTGTCCAGAACTTCACAGATACGTCGGGCGGAAACCTGGGCTCGGGGCAGCATGATAAAGATCATATTCAGCAGCATGAACGCTTGAATGACCTGGAGCGCATAGTTGGAGAACACCACCATGTCGGAGAAGATTCCCAGCTTGGCTCCCATGCCGGCCGCCTCGATGAGGTAAGCCCCGATCCAGTAGACGATCAGCGTAATGCCGGAACTGATCAGCGTCATGGTGGGAGACATCAGCGCCATGACCCGGTTGGCGGTCATGTTGGTGGCCGTCACTTCGTCATTTGCCTTTGCGAATTTGTTTTCCTGATACCCCTCGGCATTGTAGGCCCGCACCACACGGATGCCGGTGAGATGCTCCCGGGTGACCCGGTTCAGATTGTCGGTCAGACCCTGTATTTTCTTGAAACGGGGCAGGGCAAAAATCAGCGTGATGGCAAGCACGATGATCAGAATGAACACGGCAACCGCTGTGGTAGCCGTCCACTGCCAGTAGTCCTTGCCCGCAATTTTCACAATGGCCCATACGGCCATGATTGGAGCCTTGACCACCACCTGAAGACCCATGGCCACCACATTCTGAATCTGGGTGATGTCATTGGTGCTACGGTTGATCAGACTGGCGGTGGAGAAATGGTCGATGTCCTCCAGCGAAAACCCGATGGTTTTATCAAACACATTTCCACGCAGTGTTTTCGCCAGCCCCGCAGCTGTCTTGGCGGAAAAATAGCCCACAATCACCGAAAAAGCCATACTGCCAATGGCACACAGCAGCATATAGCCGCCCTGCATGAGGATGTCGCTCATGGCGCTGCCTTCGGTCTGCACCAGGGTGGTGATGGCGGACATATAGTCCGGCATTTTCAGGTCCAGCCAGACCTGACCGACGATGAACAGAACGCTGATCCCGATCCAGGACCATTGCTTTTTGTTCAGATACTTCAATACGTTGATCATGCAGTGATCTCCTTTCTTAATCGCATGCTTTTAATAGCGCGCTCTCGATATGAGGGTTGTAATACCCACTGAAAAGTGGGTATTACGGGTTCGTATAAGGTGTACAGTGCTCAGGAAAACGAATCACGGACTTTTTGCAGCAAACTGATCAGGATCGTCCGTTCCGTATCCGTCAGTGAAGATGTCAGCTGTGTCTCAGCATCCTGCGCACCAGCCCACGCTTTCTCGCAGCAGGCCAATCCTTCGGGGGTGATGCGAATCATCTTGATCCGCTTATCCTCCGGACTTCCATAGCCCTCTACAAAGCCTTTTTGCTCCAGCCGCCGGACGATTCCGGCTGCCGTGGACTGCGCCACATGAAGCAGCTGCTCCAGTCGTTTCAGTTCCATCTGATTTCCTTCCGCTTGCGCAAGTTCAATCAAAACATTGATTTGAGACATGGTCAGATCGTCCTGACGCAGGGAATTGTTGGCGTTCTTTTCCAGTTCCGTATGGATTTGTCGAATCAGCACTGCGCAGGCACCAGCTTCCGTCATAGGGATCCCTCCTTCTTGAAATAATAATAGCACGCTCTCGATTTATTGTCAAGAGCATGCTTTTAATTTTTGGTTAGAAATTGAAATTTGCTTTTTAGAACACGATGCAATTACAATCCGCCAAATGAAAAACGCCCGACCAATTTTCTGTAAAAAGTCGGACGGACGTTTCATATGCCCTTTGGATACTGTTCTATCAACGATAGTATAGTCAATTCGATTTCTTCCACCGCATTTCGGATGTTGTTCATAAATGCAGAAGGAGGCATTTTGTTGCAGTGATTTTGAGATTTTTCTGCAGTATTTTATCGAAAAAAGATTGAGAAATTCCACCTTTAACAAACGTTACACCGTTCTTCTCAGAGTCTCTCAAGAAGCTGATACTGAAAGAGCCTGTCCGTGGAAAGCTGATGCCCCAAAACCCGCCTGACGAGAACGCCAGCGAATTTTTTAGTCACGCCCCAATATTCAGTCAAACTCGGGATGCAGTTCCCTGAAGCACTCCACGTCCTCTTCGCAGGCGATATCTTCGTCGCTCAGTACGCCGATGACCTGCCCGATCAGGTAGACGTGCTCGAACTCGGAAAAGCGCATGACGGGATAGGCGGGATTGCGGGAGTGCAGTCCGTCCGGCCGGTATTCCTTGATATACGTCTCGTTGTCGATCATGAACGCGCCGATATCCCCGGGCGTCAGTTCTCCGGAATCCGAAATGCGCTTCACAAGCACCATACAGCCGTCCGGGTAATCCGGCTCCATGCTGTCGCCGTTGACAGTAAATACGCAGTCCGCACGACAAGTGAGCGAATCGTCATACACGTAAATCGGAGTTCCCGAATCCTCGAACTCGTTGGGATCGCCGATGCCTGCCGCAAGCTGATGCTCAAAGCGCGTCAGCTTATGGATTTTGCGGCAGCCTTCCGCCTGCTGTACCTGCAGGAGATTTTGAGCCATGGCACGAACGGCGTATTGATGGCCCGGCGTAAGCTGCCGGTAATTTTCCATGAACCCATCTTCCACCGTCGTATATTTGACGGAGGGATCGTCCAGACCATAGAGCTGATAAAGCGTGATCTGGAGCGCCTCGCAGATGTTCGGCAGAAGATTCACGTCGGGGCGAGCACGCCCTCTTTCCCAGTTGCTTACAGCGTTGGCCGTAACGCCTACCATGGCGGCCAGCGCTTTCTGTTCCATTCCCAGTTCTTCCCGGTAATGACGAATGCGGTCGCAGATCATGGGCTTTGTTTCCGTGGGTACAGGCTTTCCGGTATGCATATCGATCACACGGCTCTCATACGACGTGGATCGGTCAAATACGCGCTTGGGCATGATAGTTCCCTCCTGATTTGCTTTCCATCTCATTATAGCACAATTATTCACGTTTGTAAAGAGAATCACACACTTTACAAACGTCTGCAAATATGCTATGATGAATGCAGTGATGGTACGGCAGTGAAAAATCCTGCCTTGCCTGCAAAGAAACGTTGAAGGGAAACGAAAATGAAGGACGCTGTCATTTTTCATCCGGCAAGAACAACCGGAGAGAGCGCAGGGGCTGCCGTAGGAATGGAGCAAAACGAGCTGGCGGCTGAGTACACCGAATCTGCGCATCCATATAAGCAGCCGACGGAGGTACTGCATATTGCCGACGAAACAAGAAAGCAGACCGGCTATGTGCTCTTTCCCAAGGTGACAAAGTTCAACACCTGGCTTCTCTGCCGTTACGGGAAACGGCTTGAGGCTGAACTAACGGAAGGGATTATGGCGGGCGAGTACACGGCGACGATGGGACTGAATGGCGCTGCTATCGCGCATGTCAGCTGCTGCTTCTCTCACCGAATGAGCCTGTGGCGGGTGAATCGATATGAGTTTATTGCCGACGTGCCGATAGAAATCAGCTGGGAATCATCTGCAGGCGATGAAACAGTGGAAGGATATGTCTCCCTGAACTGCTGCCTGGATGAGAATTTCTGCTTTTTTATTGACAGCGTCAGTCTGGAGAAGCCTGACCGCCCGCTCATCCGGCTGGATGAGTATCTGGTCCCCATTATGTCCTACGAAGATCTCGAAGATGCAACGCGGACGATGTGGGAACTGTATTTGCCGGAGGTTTTCACAGACCGTGAATGGCTGAATCCATACCGACTGGCGGAGCGCATGGGGCTGAAGGTGACGTTCCATCTGCTGAATCGCAGAAAGAAAAATCGCGGGCTGCTGTTCTGGAAGGACGGTACGGTCAAGACCGTATTGCATTCCGATAAAGGCGATTCAATTGAGGAAGTCAGGATCGAAGCGGGAACCATCGTGATTAACGACGACGGCGAAGAGACGAACAAATCCCGTCTGGCCGTATACCATGAGTGTTTTCACGATGAATTTCACTGGCTGTTTTTTCGGCTCCAGGAAATGCATAACGACGATCTGAAAACCATCCAGCGGGTGAAGAAGGCGCGAAATCAGGGAAAAGAACCGCGAAATCCGCTGAAGATACTGGAGTGGGAAGCCCGTGAGGGCGCGCGTATGCTGATGCTGCCCACGGAGATCATTCAGCCGCTGATCCTCAGCCACAGACAGGAATTGAAGTGGACAAAGCACATGGGTGAACTCTATCAGGGAATCATCTTCGGAGTTGCGGAGGATTTGAACGCCGCCCGGTATCAGGTTCGGCAGCGGCTTTTGCAGCTGGGATACTGGCAGGCGCGCGGTGCGCTGAACTATATACCGCACCGGGACGGTACGGGCAGGTACATCCGTCCGTTTATGTTCGCCCGGGAGAGTTGTCCCACCAGCGCTTATACTTTTGTGATTACGCCCGCCGAGTCCTTTAATCTGTACAGGGACAATGCCGAGTACCGCGAAAGGATTGATTCGGGCCGATACATTTATGTGGAAGGACACATCTGTATCAACGATCCGGAATACGTGCTGCAGGGGCGACAGGGACCCTATATGACCCGCTGGGCGAACGAGCATGTGGACGAATGCTGTCTGCGATTCCTGAATGTGTTCGAAACGGACGAAGATTACGAGTTCAATCTGGGCTATGTCTGCAGCGACGAGGAATACAACCGGCATTATATTGACTTTGTGACCGGCGGAAAGAACATGACGGAAGAAGAAGTCAACGAACGGGCGAGTCAGATCGTCATGAAAATGCCGCAGAAGCCCGGCAAGGCGCTGAAGTATCTGGTGGAAGAAGCCGGGAAAGCGCGCCGAAAGAAAATCAGCGCACAGGAACTGTCGGAACGCTGCGGCGTCTCCAAGAGAACGGTTTATTACTGGCTCGAAGAGGAATACCAGCTCTCAGCAGAAGCGTTCGTGCGCATTGTCGTGGGGCTGCACCTGCCTCCCTATATATCCATGCGGTTCATGAACGTATGCGGCGTCATGCTTCAGTTCTACGGCATCCATATGATGTACTGGAAAATCCTGAACTGCTTCTTTATGGACACGATCTATGAAGTCAACCGTCATATGCAGGACGCCGGCTTCCCCGCCATGACGGAAGGAATTGAATAAAGTTTGTTACTGCGAATGAAAAGGCGTATTGCGCTTCTGCCCTATGGGCGGCACAGCGCAATGCGCCTTTTTCTTTTGACTCACGGACTTTCTTCCTGTCATCCTGTACAACGGAACCCCACTCAAAAGAAAATTTTCTGAGGCCGTGCAAATTTCTTGCACAAATCAGGGCGTTTTTTGAGCTTTCCCAGATGCAAAATGCAGGATTTTAAGTTCGCGTCTGCGCTTTCACAGAGAAATTTGGGCAAAATAGTGCGCTGCATATCCAAGTATGCAAGAATAGCGAAATGACAGTAGCAAAAAAGTGTGCAAAAAAATTGCACCACTTCGAGGGGCAAATCCGCTATCATAATACCCGTGAGGTGGCCACCCACAAAATCAGAAACACGGTAACGCAGGGAGAAGGTTACGACCGACAGACGCGGCAGTGGAATGAAGAAAAACATTCCGGCTGTATACACTGAAGGTCTGCCCGTTTGAGCTCATGCAGTTCGTTGCCGTTTCAGGATTGAGTGGGAGGTCATCTTTATGTTTACGAGCAATGAACGCGGTATCCGAAAGCAGGCGCAGGTGGAATTCACCCGCTCCGGCTGGCGGCAGTTTATCCGGCTCAATCGCAGTCTGGGTGCGCGGTTCCTCAGGGGATTCGTTCTCCGCTGCGAACTGGCGGCTTACCTGACGGCGCATGAAGCCGCAGGTGCGGAACTGGATGAAGGCTGTCAGGAGGTCTGCTATGAGAACGGCGTGTACCTGCTGCTGCGCAAGATGCAGGGCGTGTGGTACATCACGGACGTTTTTGACGCAGAAGAAACCGTTGCCTACGAACCGGTTTTCTTCTGGCAGAAAATCCGGCGCGGCGCCAATTATATCCTGGCGCACGTTATGAGCGGCTGGCGGCAGCTGACGGAAAGGATGGTGCTGAACGGATGAAGACTTCCTGTGAGTGCTGCGCCAAAAGTGTCAGCTGTCCCCTGTGGTACGATGAAGATCAGTATAGCAAGTGCCCAATTCTGAACGCAGACAATGAGCCGCTGCGTTACCGCAATTCTGAAGGTTACTCCGATCCCACGGCTTTTTTCGCCCTTCGCAATGTCATGAAGCCCGCTGTGCTGAGACACAGGGCGAAGGCCGAGAAAAAGCACCATCCCCGGACGCAGGTTATCCATTACGACTGACAGGAGAATCATCATGAATGAGAAAAATATCCGACTGGTCACGGCGGAATCCGTCCGCGCCGGTCATCCCGACAAATTCTGCGATCAGGTGACGGACGCCATTCTGGACGCACATCTCAGGCAGGACCCCAATGCCCGCGTCGCCGTGGAGGTCTTCGCTACGGCGGGCAAGATCGTCGTTGGCGGCGAGATCACCTCCAAGGCGGAGGTTCCCTATGACAAGATCGTGGCAGGTGTAATCAACCGCATCGGCTACGCCATGAGCGATCTCTGCGGAGATCCGCACGGGCTTCTGGAACTGGAAATCTGTCTCCACGAACAGTCCCCGGACATCTCCGCCGCTGTAGGAAAAAACGAACTCGGTGCAGGTGAAACACTCGGCGCAGGCGATCAGGGCATTATGGTGGGCTACGCCACCAACGAAACGGAAGAATACCTTCCCCTGCCCGTGGTACTGGCACATCGCATCTGCAAAAGGTTGGACGAGCTGAAGCCGGAGAATTCATGGATAGGCGCGGATGGCAAGGCGCAGGTTACTGTTGCCTATGAGAACGACGTGCCCGTTGCTGTGACCGCCGTGGTCGTTTCTCTGCAGCATGACGCAAAAATCGACCATAAGAGTATCCGCCGATTCATTGGCAAAGAAGTGCTGGGCAAGGCGCTGCCCCGGGAACTGTTGAAGGAAGATACCAGCATGCTCATTAATCCCTCCGGAAAATTCGCGCTGGGCGGCCCTGCTGCGGACACGGGCCTGACCGGACGAAAGCTGGCGGTAGATCAGTACGGTCCTGTGGCGCACATCGGCGGCGGCGCGCTCTCTGGCAAAGACCCGACGAAGGTAGACCGCTCCGGCGCGTATGCCGCCCGCTGGGTTGCCAAGAACATCGTGGCGGCGGGCATGGCGAAGCGCTGCGAGGTGCAGATCGCCTACGCCATCGGAAAGAGTGAACCCGTCAGTGTGACGGTGGATACTTTCGATACCGGTGTGATTTCCGACAGCCGCATCGAGGCAGCTGTAAAAGCGGTCTTTGCTCTCACGCCCGCAGGCATTATCCGTGACCTGAAGCTGAACCGGCCCATCTATTCCAGGCTGGCCTGTTATGGGCATTTCGGACGCATGGAGCTTGAACTCCCCTGGGAAGAAGCGAATCGCAAGTACGAACTGCTGTCCGCGGCGCTGAAGCAGAGCGTCCGGCAGTGAGAAAGGAGTCAACAATGACTATTCACATTCAGATGCTTCAGGACATCGCTGCCCATGCCCGCGCCATGGCAGACAGCATGCAGGCCATCGTAGACGACTGCGCCGGGCAGCTGGCCAGGCGAAAGGCGGCCGGCGAAAGCGAAGAATCCATCATGAACGAGCCCTTCAATAAGGCACCCCAGAACGGCTTCACTCCCTATGAAGGCCCTACGCCCTTCGACGAGAAGCCGAAGGACACGGCGGCTCCCGTTTCGGAACCGAAGCTGACCATCGTGGAACTGCGCGCCTTTGTCGCGGCGCGTTCCACTCCGGAGAACCGCTCGAAGATCAAGGCGATTCTCACGAAGTACGGCGTGAAGAAGCTCACCGAGCTTCAGGAAAGCCAGTATGAAGCCGTCAAGAACGAGGTGGCTGCGCTGTGAGTGAAATTCAGCACACCAATCGCACCCATGCTCGGCTGAACGCCTCTTCTTCCCACCGCTGGATGATGTGCCCGCCTTCGGTCAAGCTCTCCGAGCAGTTCGAGGATAAGCCTTCGACCTATGCGGAAGAGGGCACGTATCTGCATGAATTGTGCGAGCTGAAGCTGCACCGCTACCTGGGCGATATGACCGCTGAAGCCGTAGAAGCGCAGTACGCCGAGCATCGGGACAGCGAGTTTTACTCGGACGAGGCCGAAAGCGTCACGGATGAATATGTCGCCTTCTGCATTGAAACCATCGAGGCAGTCCGCTCTTCCTGCCCCGATCCGCTGATTATGGTGGAGCACCGGCTGGATTACAGCGAGTACGTGCCCGAGGGCTTCGGCACCGGCGATCTGGTCATCGTGGCGGATGGCGTGATCGAGGTAATCGATTTCAAGGGCGGCCGCGGCGTAAGAGTAGACGCTCATCGCAACAGTCAGCTCATGCTCTATGCGCTGGGCGCGCTGTTGGAGTTCGACCCGCTTTACGACATCCACCATGTGCGCATGACCATCGTACAGCCCCGGCTGAACAACCTGACCTCCTACGAAATGGAAGCGGACGAGTTGCTCCGCTGGGCAGAGACGGATGTTCGCCCAAAAGCAATGCTGGCGTATGAAGGAAAAGGCGAATTCTGCGCCGGCGAATGGTGCCGCTTCTGCAAGGCGCGCTATACCTGCCGGAAGCGCAGCGAATACCATATGCGCCTGGCTGAGCGGGATTTCAAACAGCCCGACCTGCTTTCAGACGAAGAAATCGCTGACATTTTGCCCGTAGCGGAAAGCCTGAACAGCTGGGTGCAGGATCTCATGGCTTACGCCACACAGGAAGCGGTAGACGGAAAGCACTGGCCGGGCTATAAGCTGGTCGCCGGGCGCACGGTGCGCAAATACACCAGCGAAGCCGAGGTCATCAAGGCGGCGACCGAGGCGGGCTACACCGACATCTACAAGACCACGTTATTGGGCGTGGGCGATCTGGAAAAGCGACTGGGCAGAAAGAAGTTCAGCGAGGTGCTGGGCAGGTACGTCGTCAAGCCCCAGGGCGCGCCGACGCTCGTTCCCGAAACCGATCCCCGCAAGCCGTATTCCGATGCGGCGGGCGATTTCAAGGAATAATCGTCAACAGCGACTATAAGAAGCATTTTTGCACAACGGGTGCAAATCAAATTGAATGCCCTATACGGGCGGAAAGGAACTGCATTATGTCCATCAAAGTCATCACCGGCAAGGTTCGCGCATCCTTCGTTCACGTTTTCGAGCCCCAGAGCATCAATGGCAGCGAACCCAAGTACAGCTGCTCCCTCATCATCCCCAAGAGCGATACCGTGACGGTTGGAAAGATCAGGGAAGCCATCGAACAGGCCAGGCAGGAAGGCGTGCCCAAGTGGGGCGGAAAAATCCCTCCGAACCTGAAGCTGCCCCTGCGCGACGGCGATGTGGATCGCCCTGAGGATCCTGCCTATGCCGACAGCTATTTTATCAACGCTACCAGTCAGGAACAGCCCGGCGTGGTCGACCGCAAGCGCGTGAAGATCACCGATCCGCTGGCGATTTATTCCGGCTGCTACATCCGGGCTTCCATCAACATCTACCCCTTCAACGCCAACGGCAACCGCGGCATTGCGGCTGGGTTGTCCAACATTCAGTTCTGGGAGGACGGCGAACCGCTGAACGGCCGTGTTCGCGCCGAGGATGAATTCGACGCGCTGGACGATGACGACGCGGAGGATTTCCTCGATTGATGTTATAAGAATGCCGCGCAGCAGCAATGGTGCGCGGCTATTGGATCTCCTGTTCCAGTTCATCGAAAATAGGACTATCGAAAAATTCCCGAAGGGAGATTTCCAGTCCGTCGCAAACCTGATGAATGGTAACGATGCCTGGATTGTTGCTTTTCTCATTAAGCATACTGTAAATCGTTGACGGCGAGGTGCCGGCCATGTTGGCAAGCGTGTTCACCGTGATGCCCCGCTCTTTGCAAAGCTCCTGAATGCGAACTGCAACAGCCTGTTTTGCGTTCATGACACACCCCTCCCCACATGTCTATGATAAAGAAATGTGGGATATATCGTGTGGGACATATCCCAAAATCGGAAATTTTATGGTATAATTGGGATATATCCCATACGAAGGAGTGCGTTATACAATGAGATTAGCTTTTACCGGGCATCGGCCAGAATCACTGCCCTTTGGCGAAAACGAATTGTCGGCTTCGGCGATCCGCATAAAAGCAACGCTGGCGGATGAGATCATGCGGTGCGCAGCGCAGGGATACGATACCTTTCTGGCAGGCGGAGCCCGCGGCGGGGACATTCTCTTTGCGGAGCAGGTGCTTTTCGTCAAGGGGCTGGAATATCCTGACATCCGGCTGATTACCGTCGTTCCCCACGAAGGACAGGCGAATAACTGGACGGAGGCATGGCGAGAGCGCTATTTCCGCGTACTGGAGTATTCTTCCGATGTTGTCACGCTGGAATCGCATTACAGCAGCGGGTGCTATCATGCCCGGAATCGGTATCTGGTCGATCATGCGGACAGTGTGCTGGCGCTCTATAACGGTTCGCCGACCGGCGGCACGGCTTATACCGTGAAATACGCCTGTCAGCGAAATAAGGAAATCATCGTAATCGATCCAACAACCATGGAGCGAAAGGTAATTCCGCCCCGGCTCCGATGTGAATAAACCGCGGCGCATCCGAAAGGGTGCGCCTTTTTGATGGGAGTGATTCATATGCCCGTCCTCATGGGCATCGATATTGAAACCTACAGCTCGGCGCCATTGCCCAGGTGCGGTGTATATCGCTACTGCGACGCGCCGGATTTCGAGATTCTTCTGTTCTCCTATGCCTTCGACGATGAACCTGTGCAGACCATTGACCTTGCCAGCGGTGAAACGCTTCCAAAAGAAGTAATTTCTGCGCTGGAAGATCCCGATATTATCAAAGTGGCCTACAACGCCCAGTTTGAGCGCGTATGCTTGTCGCGCTATCTGGGGCACTGGCTGGATCCGCATCAGTGGCGCTGCACAATGGTCATGGCAGCGTATCTTACGCTACCCGGAAGATTGGCGGACGCAGCCGTCGCCCTGGGCACGACGGAGAAGAAAATGGAGGAAGGCAAAGACCTCATCCGCTACTTCTCCGTCCCCTGCAAGCCCACCA
>ERZ1026860.140-NODE-140-length-56617-cov-11.779074_pt1 | contig 56617 bp, 42 predicted proteins | sample MGYA00380160_ERZ1026860 | MGnify/ENA primary metagenome ERZ1026860 (study PRJEB33269, sample SAMEA4719796) | human gut metagenome | biome: human-associated habitat; feature: organic feature; material: feces | place: Cameroon | collected 2013-10 ... | reverse complement strand
AGAATATATTATAAAATGCAATAATAAGTGATGATTAAAAAAATAAATTAAATATAATTTAAATTAAGTTAGAAACGTAGCTTACAGGACAAACAGACTTTGTTCAGAAAAAAGGAGGAAAAAGTTATTATGAAACTGAAAAAAGTTTTAGCCGTATGTCTTGCAACAGCCATGACATTTTCTATGGTAGCATGTGGCGGCGCAAGCACAGACACCACAACTCCTGCTGACACCTCAGCAGACACAGAAACAGAAGCTCCTGCAGAAGAAGAAGCAGAAGCACCCGCAGAAGAAGAGGCAGAAGCTCCTGCAGAAGACGGGGCACTTACATACTCTTCCATCACATTAGGTGAGGACTACACAGACCTTACAGCAACCATTAAGTGGCTTCATCATAAGACTGACCGTGCAGAAGACGGAACAATCGATAAGATGATCGCTGAATTCAACAAAGATTACCCGAACATCACTGTTGAAGCAGAAGCAGTTACCGATTACGCAGAAGATGCTCTTCTTCGTCTTTCCACAGGTGACTGGGGTGATATCATGTTCATCCCTGCAGTAGACAAGGCTGATTACGCAACATACTTCATGCCCCTTGATGACTACGATACACTGTCCCAGACACTGAACTTCGTAGATGCTCATCAGGTAGATGGCAAGGCTTATGGTATTCCTTACATGGCTGGAGCACAGGGCGTTGTTTACAACAAGGCAGTATTTGAGAAGGCTGGTATTACCACACTTCCTACCACTCCTGATGAATTCATCGCTGACCTTCAGTTAATCAAGGACAACACAGATGCAATTCCTCTTTACACCAACTATGCAGCAGGCTGGACCATGGGCGCATGGGATGCTTACCTTGGAGTTGTTTCCAATGGTGATGATACCTACATGAACCAGAAGTTCGTTCATACCGCTGAACCTTTTAAGGATAACGGTGACGGAACCGGTGCATACGCTCTTTACAAGATTCTTTACGATGCAGTTGCTGATGGCTTAATCGAAGACGACTACACCACAACTGACTGGGAAGGCTGCAAGGGTATGCTGAACAGAGGTGAAATCGGATGTATGGTACTTGGTTCCTGGGCTTATTCCCAGATGGTAGAAGCTGACTCCCACGGTGAAGACGTTGGATATATGCCTTTCCCGATGAGTGTTAACGGAACACAGTATGCATTAGCTGGTGGTGACTACAGCTACTGTATCAATGTAAACTCTTCTGATGATAACAAGGCAGCTTCCCTGGTATTCATTAAGTGGATGACCGAGAAGTCCAACTGGTGCTACAACGAAGGTGGTTACACCGTAGTTAAGGGTGGCGAGAACCCGGATATGTACAAGGCATTCGACGGATGCACTACAATGGCAGATCAGCCTGCTTTAGCCGGCGAAGAAAACCTTCTGAACGACATGAACTCTGAATCCGAACTTTCCTTCAATGCAGGTGGTAACGATAAGGTTCAGAGAATCGTTGAAGCAGCAGCTACCGGATCTGAAACCTATGATGATATCATGGCAGACTGGACCAAGGCTTGGAACGATGCTCAGGCTGAACTTGGAGTAGAAGTTAACAACTAATCCATAGATTCGTTCATTACAAGTAAATCAATGAGCCAGGGGGAGTAATTCTCTCTGGCTCGATTTATCAGGGAGGTCACAAATGGCGGCAACTAATATTACGACACAAAAAAAGAAAAGATCATTTGGCGAGTGGGCCAGAAGCAGAGACGGGCAAAAGGTATTTGTTATGATTGCCTTTTTGATTGTACCTCTGGTATTACTGTTTGTATTTACCTATCTTCCGTTTGCGGAGATGGTAAGCTATAGCTTTTATAACATGAAATATACCGGTGCCCGTAAATTTGTAGGATGGAAAAACTACATGAAGGTGTTCCAGAGAAGCGACTGCTTCGGAGCATTGAAGCTGAGTCTGTACTATATGCTTGGATCGGTAGTACAGCTTGCAATTGCATTGTATCTTGCTACAATGTTAAGTTTTAAAACCAGGTTCGGAGATCTCTTTAAGGGATTTATGTTCTTCCCGTTCCTGATTAACGGTATTGCCGTTGGTTTTATCTTTAAGTTCTTCTACACCAGAGGATTCGTATTCGATACCGTTCTCCAGTGGTGTGGATTTCAGTTGGACAATCTTCCGTATTGGCTCAAAGACCAGAGTATTAACAACTTTTCTCTGGTAGGAACTTCAGTATGGCGTTATTTCGGACAGAACATGGTATTGTTCATCGGAGCAATCATGTCCGTGGATCCGGAGCTGTATGAGGCTTCCATGCTGGACGGTGCAAATAAATGGCATCAGTTCTTATATATTATTCTGCCGAGTATTAAAACAATTTTAACATTGAATGTTATCCTTTCCATTACCGGATCCTTAAGTGCATTCGAGCCGCCTTACGTTATTACCGATGGTGCGAACGGAACGGGAACTTACTTCGTAATCATGCACCAGATTGCGCATACACAGCAAAAGGTAGGTCTGGCATCTGCAATGGCAGTTGTGCTTCTGGCAATCATTCTGGTTGTGACAGTGGCGCAGAAGCTGTTCTTCAAGTATGTCTTCAAGAATTCTGAGGATGAGGATATTAATGCTGCAGTGAAGCGTGAGAAGAAGCTTGCCAGGCTTGCTGCAAAGAAGGAGGGAAGATAAGATGACAATTTTCGGACATATTAAAAAATTCATTCTGATCTTTTTAAAGTATGCATCCCTTGTTTTCTTTTCCCTGGTTGCGGTTATTCCGCTGGTTTCCTGCGTAATTACCGCTTTCAAACCGGATGCAGAGTATAACAGTACGAATGTTATGACTCCCCCGTCGAGCTGGCTATACTTTGAAAACTTCGTAAGTGCTTTTAAGAAAGCCGGAATGGGAAGAGCATTTATTAACTCCACCATCATTCTGATAGCTGTATTGATTTTATCTGTATTCATCGGAACACAGCTTGCTTATGTGCTGAACCGTTTCAAATTTTTCGGAAACACCCTGATCCGTAACCTGTTCCTGGTTGCCTGCCAGCTTCCCGGTGTAGCGATGCAGATCGCAGTTTACGAGATGATGTATAAGTTAGGATTCATCAACAATATGTTTGGTTATATCCTGATGACCTGTGGTACGGACGTTATTTCAATTTATATTTACATCCAGTTCTTTGAGAATATTGATTATTCACTGGATGAGTCGGCAATCATGGATGGTGCATCTTACTTCACTATTTTCTACAAAATTTTGTTGCCGCTGTTGAAGCCGGCTATTGTAACTGCATGTATTCTGAAGGGTGTTGGTACCTACAACGAATACTATAATGCGAACCTTTATCTGCAGGATAAGAAGAGATATGCAACGGTAGCTACCTCTCTGTATACCTTCGTAGGACCTCTGGGAAGTAAATACAACCTGATCTGTGCCGGCGTTATTATTTCACTGCTTCCTGCACTGATCGTATTTATTACCTGTCAGAAGCAGATTTATTCCGGACTGACGGCCGGAGCTGTGAAAGGTTAACACAAGACTGATTTTACGGAGGGCGGAATTATGATGGTGAATGAAATTCAGGATCATCTTACGCAGACAATTATTCCCTTTTGGAAGAATTTGAGAGATAATGAGTATGGTGGATATTACGGTTATATGACCTATGATCTTGCGGTAGATAAGAAGGCGGTAAAGGGATGTATCTTAAACAGCCGTATCATGTGGTTCTTCTCCAATGCCTATACCCTGCTTAAGGATGAGTCTCTTTTAGACGAGGCAAAGCATGCCTATGAGTTTTTGAAGAACTGCTGTCTGGACCGTGTGAACGGTGGAATCTTCTGGTCCATCCAGTATGACGGAAAGCCGGAGGATACCACGAAGCATACCTACAATCAGGCATTTGCAATCTATGCTTTAAGCTCATACTATGAAGCGTCCGGTGATGAAGAAGCATTAAGCATTGCCAAAGAGCTGTATCATATTGTTGAAAATAAATGTACTGATGAAATCGGATATCTGGAAGCGTTCAATAAGGAATTCCATCTCATTGAGAACGATAAGCTTTCTGAGAACGGCATCATCGCAGATAAGACGATGAATACCCTGCTTCATGTATTTGAAGCATACACAGAGTTGTATCGTGTGGCCAGACTCCCGGAAGTGGCAGAGAGCCTTAAGTGGATCATGGATACCTTTGCAACGAAGGTCTATAATCCGGAGCTTCATCGCCAGGAGGTTTTCTTTGACGCAGAAATGAAGTCGATCCTTGATCTTCATTCCTATGGACATGACATTGAAACCGCATGGTTAATGGATCGCGGTATCGAAGTTCTTGGAGATCCGAAGTACGAAGCACTTCTTTCTCCAATTACGAAGGATCTGACGGCTCAGATTTACAAGGTTGCCTTTGATGGACATTCTCTGGCAAACGAATGTGAAAAGGGCGTTGTGAATACGCATCGTATCTGGTGGGTACAGGCAGAAACGGTGGTCGGATTTTTAAACGGTTATGAGAAGGAGCCTTCAAAGACGGAATATCTGGAGGCAGCAGAGAGCGAGTGGCAGTTCATTAAGGATCATGTCATTGATAAGCGTGCTGGCTCCGAATGGTTCTGGGAAGTAGACCCGGAGGGCAAGCCTTACGAGGGAAGACCGATTGTAGAACCTTGGAAGTGCCCGTATCATAATGGAAGAATGTGTTTCGAAGTAATTAAGAGATCCCGTAAAGAAGGAGGAAAATTCTAATAATGAATAAACAATATGAGATTGAGTCAGCAAAGCTTGAGCTGCTCATCAACCGTAAGAATGAGATCGACCCCGATTTCTATAATGGTATTTATGACCGGTATAAGTATCCGGTATTAACAAGAGAGCATGCGCCGTTAATCTGGCAGTATGACTTTAATCCGGAAACCAATCCTTATTTTATGAAGAGACTTGGAATTAATGCAGTATTGAATTCCGGAGCAATTGAATTAAACGGTAAGTATTATCTGGTAGCCAGAGTAGAAGGAGATGACCGTAAGTCCTTCTTTGCAGTAGCAGAAAGTGACAGCCCGGTGGATGGATTCCGTTTCTGGGATTATCCGATTCTTCTTCCTGATACCTGTCCGGAAGAAACCAACGTATACGATATGCGTCTTACCAAGCATGAAGATGGCTACATCTATGGTGTATTCTGTTCCGAAAGCAAGGATACCTCCGTAAACGATCTTTCTGCGGCAGTTGCAGCAGCAGGTATCGTCAGAACCAAAGATTTAAAGACCTGGGAGAGACTTGACAACTTAACGACACTTCATTCTCCCCAGCAGAGAAACGTGGTTCTTCATCCGGAATTTGTAAACGGCAAGTATGCCTTCTACACCAGACCGATGGACGATTTCATTGACACCGGATCAGGCGGCGGTATCGGATTTGGTTTGTGTGATGATATTGAACATGCTGTAATTGACGAAGAGAAGATGACCAGCTTACGTAAGTATCATACCATTACCGAGGTGAAGAATGGTGCAGGCGCTGTTCCGATCAAGACCGAAAAGGGATGGATTCATATTGCACACGGTGTCCGTAACACAGCTGCAGGACTCCGCTATGTTATTTATGCATTTGCAACCGACTTAAAGGATCCTTCCAGGGTGATTGCCGAGCCTTCTGGAATGCTGATCGGACCCAGAGGCGGAGAGAGAGTCGGAGATGTTTCCAATGTCGTATTTACCAATGGCGCGATTACAACAGAAAACGGAGATGTATATATTTATTATGCATCCAGCGATACCAGAATGCATGTGGCATCCACAACGATTGACAAGCTGATTGACTATGTATTCAATACTCCTCAGGATCCGCTTCGTTCTGTAGAGTGTGTTGCACAGAGATGTGATCTCGTAAAGAAGAATCTGGAATACCTGAATCGCAGATAATTACAGTTCAGCCATGCCCATTCATGAGCTGCGGCTTATACAATGAGGTAACTCTATAAACCAACAGAAAGGAAAATAAAATGAGCGAATTAAAAATGATTGCCCCTCCTGTCAAGAATGTTCCCTGGCAGGAAAGACCTGCAAATTTAACAGGAGCACCGATCTGGAGATATACAGAGAACCCGATCATCGGAAGAAATCCGGTAGAGGGTGTTGCAAGAATCTTTAACAGTGCCGTAATGCCTTACGGAGATGAATTCATTGGTGTATTCCGTGGCGAGCAGACAAACGGTATCCCTTATATCTATATGGGAAGAAGTAAGGATGGCATTCACTGGGATTTCGACAAGGAAAAGATTCCTTTTGTCAATGAAAAGGGAGAACCTTTCATGCCCAGATATGCTTATGATCCGAGACTTGTAAAGGTAGAGGATACCTATTACATCATCTGGTGTCAGGATTTCTATGGTGCTTCCATTGGTATGGCGAAGACCACCGATTTCAAGACCTTCACAAGACTGGAGAATCCGTTCATTCCTTACAACAGAAATGCGGTATTGTTCCCCCGTAAGATCAACGGCAACTACATGCTGTTAAGCAGACCTTCCGACAGCGGACATACACCGTTTGGAGATATTTTCTTAAGCGAAAGCCCGGATCTCGTATACTGGGGCAGACACAGACATGTGATGAGCCAGGGAAGCGAATGGTGGGAATCCGTTAAGATCGGTGGCGGAGCTGCTCCGATTGAGACAAGCGAAGGATGGCTCCTGTTCTATCATGGTGTAAGCGGAACCTGTAACGGATTTGTTTACTCCATCGGAGGTGCAATCCTTGATCTTGAGAATCCTTCTATTGTAAAATATCGTTGTGAAACCTTCCTTCTTACTCCGGAAGAGTGGTATGAGGAAAGAGGATTCGTTCCTAATGTATGTTTCCCCTGTGCAACGATTCATGATCCGGAAACCGGTAAAATCGCAATTTACTATGGCTGTGCAGACAGCTATGTAGGTCTTGCATTTACACAGTTCGAGGATATTGTTGCATATATTAAAGAGCACAGCAGATTGACTGAAACTGATACAGAAATCGGCATCAGATAAGGTGCTTAACAGCTACGACAGGAATTATAAGAGGAATGGAAAGGCTTGTTGAAAAGCAAGCCTTTCTGAATATTTTCCAAAGAAACAGGTTGGGGAGGTGTCTATGGGATATCCGGTAGATTTTGAAAAAGGTGAGTTAAACAGAGGTAACTGGAAGCGCATTAAAGCGTGTATGAAAAAGGCAGAAGCAGGAGAACCGGTCAAGGTTGGATTCCTCGGAGGATCCATTACGCAGGGAAGTCTGTCTTCCACACCCGAAACATGCTATGCTTATCTGGTTTATAAGTGGTGGAAGGAGAAGTTTCCGCAGGCGCAGATAGAATATATTAATGCAGGAATTGGCGGTACAACCTCCCAGTTTGGTGTATCCAGGGTAGAGCAGCATTTATTACAGAAAAAGCCTGACTTTATTCTGATTGAGTTTGCAGTAAATGATGATAACAATGAATTTTTCAGAGAGACCTACGAAGGTCTGATCCGTAAAACCTATGGTGATGCAAGTGCGCCGGCCGTTCTTTTGATGAACAATGTCCGGTATGATAACGGAATCAGCGCAGAGGATCAGCATGCAGCAGTAGCACGTGCTTATCAGCTTCCGATGGTCAGCATGAAGAGTACGATTTTACCTCCGGTAAAATCCGGTCAGATTAAGAATCGTGAAATCACGCCGGATGATCTTCATCCGAACGATGACGGCCACGCACTGGTAGCAAAGGTTATTACCACATTTTTAGAGAAAGTTTATCAGGATCGTAATACCGAAGAGGCAGATCCTGACTTTAACGGGAAAACACTTCCGGATCCGATTACTGCCAATGAGTATGAGAATTCGGTACGATATAAAAATTACAACAGCACTCCGGCTCTTAACGGTTTCCGGAAGGATCCTCATAAGAAGAAGGAGTTTCTGGATATTTTCAGCGGAGGCTTTATTGCTTCCAGTGTAGGAGATGAAATCTCCTTTGACATTGAAGCAACGGGAATTGCGATCCAGTATCGCAAAACGATCCACAGACCGACTCCGGTTGCAGAGGTTGTGGTGGATGGAGATGAAAGCACGAAAACCGTTCTTGACGGAAACTTTGATGAGGACTGGGGTGACTGCCTGTTTATCCAGACGATAACCCGTCATACCAAACTTAAGAAGCATCATGTGCAGATCCGTATTATTGAAGCTCATGAAGACGATCAGGTACCATTCTATCTGGTATCTGTGATCGGTTCCAGGGGACCGGCTGCAGAAGCAGGAAATGATGCACAGGCTCAAAAAAAAACGAAATTAACAGGTGCTAAAGACAGCAGAGAGCGGAAGGAACCGGGAGAAAAGCTGTTTGTAAAAGGTAAACGCAGTATCATGCATACTCTGTTGCTGGCGTTTCTGATTCCGGTGCTTCTGATGGTCGTACTGGGTGCAGCCTCCTATCAGATTGCCTCCTCCGGTATTGTATCCAAATATCAGGAAACATCACTTTCAACACTGACAGCAGTAGCAAATTATTATGGATTGATCTGTACGAATGTCAATGCCAAGGCCACAGAACTTGTTGGTAACGGTGATGTGGCAGATTACTATAATAAGTATTACAAGAAGGGTGATAAGGCAGGCGAGTATTTCCGGAGTACCCAGCAGATTCTGAAGAATACGGCATTGTCGGATGCATTTATAGATAAGTACAGTGTGATTGCTGAGACGGGAAAAGGAAGCAGTACCTCATCTATTACCGGTTCCATGACGGAGACGCCCTATGAGGATTTCATGGCAACACCGGAGGGTGAGTATTTTGCGAATAATCCGACCCAGAGAAATGCATGGCTTGGCTATCATCATTATCTGGACAGCTGTCTCAATTCCGAAGAGGGAGATTACGGACTTGTTTTTTATCAGAAGATGAGCAAGGCCAATACCTATCTTATTTTTGATATTTCCATGGATGACATTACCTCATCCTTATATGATCTGGATTTTGGGAAAGGCAGTATTACGGCTCTTGTAACGAAAGATAATCGTGAGATAGCAGTGGCAGCCGGTCAGGAAGGTGTGATTGCCGATCAGACCTACTTTGTAGGAAACAGCTTTTTTGAAGACAGCAGGAGTCTTGGAGAAGCCTATTCCAGACAGGTCAGGATAAAAGGAAAAACCTATGTATACATGGTGGCTCCGATTGCACAGACAGGAGCGGTTGTATGTGCTTTAATTCCGAAGAGTGCCCTGATGGGGCAGGCCAATACCATCCGGTTTGTCACCATTATTCTGGTAGTGCTTGCCGGAGTGATTGCACTTGGAACCGGATTAAAGATTTCCATGGGAATCACCTCTACCCTGCGCGGCATGAACAAGGGACTTGCCAAGGTGGCAGATGGCGACCTCACCAGTACCTTCAAGACGAAACGTAAGGATGAGTTCCAGACCCTGACAGAGAGTTTGAATGCCATGATGACCAGTATGCATGACATCATGCAGAATATGAAGGGATTCGGTACCCATGTGAACGAAATGTCTGCGGATGTTTCGGAGCAGACCGATGGAATCAGCATTGCCATGAAGGATCTTTCCCATATGATGGAAGAGGTTGCCAAGGGAGTACATTCCCAGGCAATGGAAACAGAGAGCAGTAATAATAAGATGATTACCTTCTCTGACAATATTATTGATGTAACGAACCGTACCGGTGACATGAGTGTATCAGCGGATAAGGCCATTGCTTCGGTAGAGCAGGGCAAGGTGATCATTCAGGAGCTGAACGAGAAGAGCAGTGAAACGGTGAAGCTTACCGATGAACTGGTTGGCGATATTGATGAAGTACAAAAGAGCTCTAAAGAAATCCAGAGCTTTGTGGAACTGATCAACGGTATTGCAGAGCAGACCAACCTCCTATCCTTAAATGCTTCCATTGAGGCAGCCAGAGCAGGACAGGCGGGAAGAGGATTTGCGGTGGTTGCGGAAGAAATCCGTAACCTGGCTGACCAGTCCAAGGAATCTGCAAACCGGATCAAGGCGATTGTGAATGCTATCAATTCTACGACAAAGAAGACAAGTGATTCTGCACGGAAGGCAGAAAGCATGATGGCAGAACAGTCGGCATCCCTGGATCAGACCGTACAGGTATTTGGTGAGATCCGTGACAGCGTCAGCGGACTGGTAGAAGATATCCGCGTGGTATTACAGCAGATGGAGCAGATTTCAGACGAACGTGCCAATGTGCAGGATTCCATTCAGAATATTTCTGCGGTATCCGAAGAGGTGGCAGCATCTACCGAGGAAGCAAACTCTACCTTAAGCAACCAGGCAGAGACGATCAGCCGTCTGGCTGTCCGTGTGGAGAAGCTGAGTGCAGAAGCCCAGGAGCTGGATCAGTCCATTGAGAAATTCAGGCTGTAACAAAGTGGTAATCAGGTCAGGGGCAAAATGCTTTTGACTCTGACATTACATGATGCGAGAATAAAGGAGAACAGAAAAGATGTTTCGTGACGATTTTGTCTGGGGCGTTGCAAGCAGCGCTTACCAGATTGAAGGAAGAGATGCCAATGATGGTGCAGGTGCAATGATCTGGGATAAGTTCATTGCAGAGGGCGGCACGAAGGATGGCTATGGAGCAGAGGTAGCATGTGACCACATGCACCGTTACAAGGATGATTTTGCATTGATGAGACTGATGGGAATTAAGGCATACCGCTTTTCCATCAGCTGGGCAAGACTGATTCCGGAAGGAGCCGGCAAGGTGAATGAAAAGGCCGTTGCTTTATACCGGGATATGATTCTGGAAATGAAAAAGAATGGAATCGAGCCGTATCTGACCATGTATCACTGGGAATTTCCCCAGGCATTACAGGATAAGGGCGGCTGGCTGAATGAAGAGGTTATTCAGTGGTTTGGAGAATATGCCAGGGTTGTTGCAGAGAACTTTTCCGATATCTGCGAGAATTTCATTACCTTAAATGAGCCGGAATGCTTCGTTGGAATCGGACATATGTCCGGATGGCATGCACCGGGCCTGCATCTTCCGTATAAGGATGTGTTCCAGATTGCACACAATGCACTGCGCGCACATGGACAGGCCGTCATCAATCTTCGTAAATATGCCTGTCGTCCGATTAAGGTCGGCTATGCACCGACCTGTGGTATGGCATACCCTGTAAGTAATAAACCGGAGGATGTGGAAGCAGCAAGAAAGGTACTGTTTGGCTTTTATCAGCCGATGGATAACTGGACATGGAATGTGGCATGGTTTAATGATCCGGTATTCCTGGGAAAATATCCGGAAGAAGGCCTGGAGAAGTTTGCAGAGTATCTGCCGGAAATTACCGATGAGGATATGAAGCTGATTTCCCAGCCGCTGGATTTCATGGGTCAGAATATTTATAATGGATACTTTGTAAAAGCGGGTGAAAACGGAGAAATCGAATTCCCCGAAAGACCGGAAGGTTTTCCGAAGACCGCAGCCAACTGGCCGGTTACACCGGACTGCTTCTACTGGGGTGTGAAGTTTATTTATGACCGTTATAAGCTTCCTCTGTTTGTGACAGAAAACGGTATGTCCTGCCACGATGATGTATCCCTTGATGGCAGAGTACATGATCCGAACCGTCAGAACTTCCTTGATATGTATATTTCTGCATTACAGAAGGCAAACGATGAAGGCGTGGATGTCCGTGGTTACTTCTTATGGACATTCCTGGATAACTTTGAATGGGATAAGGGATATACCGAGCGGTTTGGAATTGTCCATGTGGATTTTGCAACCCAGAAGCGAATCGTAAAGGATTCCGCATTCTGGTATCAGAAGGTGATTGAAACGAACGGAGCAATTTTATCCATTAATACAAAGCAGAGACCGATTCTGTTCCTGGAGCCGGTATTTAAGGAAATGATCTGGGGAGGAAACCGTTTAAGAAGCCTCTTTGGATATGATATTCCGGGTGAGGATACCGGAGAATGCTGGGCTATCGGCGCCCATCAGAACGGGGACTGTGGCGTAAAGGAAGGTCTCTTCAAAGGAAAGACCCTTTCCCGGTTATGGAAGGAAGATCCGTACCTCTTCGGTAACGAAGAAGGAGACCGTTTCCCACTGTTGATTAAGATTATTGATGCAAAGGACAACTTAAGTATTCAGGTACATCCGGATGATGCTTACGCACAGGTTCATGAGAATGGATCCTTAGGAAAGACCGAATGCTGGTACATTCTGGACTGCCCGGAGGACGCAGAGCTTGTGATTGGGCATAATGCGAAGACGAAGGAAGAGCTTACGGAGATGATTTCCGAAGGCAAGTGGGATGAGTTTATCCGCCGCGTTCCGATTAAGAAGGGTGATTTCATCCAGATCAATCCGGGAACCGTACATGCAATCACCAGTGGCTGCCTGATCTTAGAGACACAGCAGAACAGTGATATTACCTATCGTGTGTATGATTATGACCGGCTGCAGAATGGAAAGCCGCGTCAGTTACATGTACAGCAGAGCATTGATGTGATTAATGTTCCTGCGGCATCTGCCGAAGACAGCGTGAAGTATGTCGGAGACCTGCCGAAGGATCAGTTGAATGAATTGATTCACTGTCCTTACTACACCGTATGGAAGCTGGATGTGACAAAGCCGGTTTCTATTGAACAGACACATCCGTTTATGAATGTGAGTGTCATTGAAGGAGAGGGACTGGTAAATGGACAGATGATCCGCAAGGGAGATCATTTTATCCTTCCTGCAGGAATCGGAGCTGTTGATTTCCAGGGAGACATGAGTCTGATTTTATCTTCTACAAAATAAGTTAAAAGTAGATTATAAAGGCGCAGGAGGAAATCTCTTGCGCCCTGCTTTATTTTCGACTAGAATGGAAAGGTAAGGGAAGCGTTTTCTTATGAGGAAGGGGTAAATAATGCTGAATGGATATAAGCTGATAGCGGTCTGTCTGACGAAAATCCAGGATGAAGTCACCTATGAATTTATAGATGCACTTTATCAGACTGTCAAAGGGTCTGATTATCGTCTGCTGCTTTTTAACAGTTTTTCGGATCTGTATCATCAGAATGTTTATGATGAGGGAGCTAAGTCAATTTATCAGCTGCTCAACTATGATCTGGTTGACGCCGTGATTATTAAGGCGGATACCATCAATGATCATCAGGTAATCAGGGATCTTATTGCAAGGGCAAAGGAAAGACAGATTCCGGTCATTCTGTTAAATATGAAGGCGGAAGGCTGTTATTCTATTGTGCCCTCTTATGAGAATGTTTTCAGCCAGCTGATTGAACATGTCATTAAGGTTCATCATAAACGAAAGCTGTATTTTCTGTCAGGAAGTATGGGAGAGAGCAACTCCATGCTCCGTGAAAAGATTTTCCGTGAAACGCTGCGGGATTGTGGAATTGATCCGCAGACAGCAAAGGTTGCCTATGGAGAATACTGGTACGGTCCTGCGGAACGGGCCGTGGAGAACTGGATTCAGAGCGGAGATCTGCCGGAGGCGATTATCTGTGCAAATGATGCTATGGCAGTGGCGGCCTGCAAGGTATTGAAAAGACACCAGATCCGTGTACCGGAGGATATGATTGTTACCGGCTTCGATGGTGTGCCCAGCTATCAGTTCCACAGACCGGCTCTGTCGACCTGTACGAGGACATCGTCGGTTCTGGCTGGTAAGTGCCGGGAAATGCTGACGAATATTCTCGAAAAAAACAAACCACCATACCGGGATATTGAAGAATATACGCTGACAATCCAGGAATCCTGCGGATGCCGGAAGCAGAGCCATCCGGATTATCAGTTATGTGCAGACCGGCTGTGCGTCTCACGGTGGGATACGCAGCGTCATGAAGAATTTATTCTTTCCCAGGTGGAACGAGTTGTTGAGACCATTGATATGGGGATTATCGGTAATAAACTGAATTCCTTTATTCTTCCGGATTCCATGGTGGCATTGAACAGTGATTTCCTGGCAGCAACCAGAAGCAATGTAAAGCCGGATCCGGGACGACCGTTTGCGGAGGAAATGATTGTGATTTCCTCATTGGACAGTAATCTGGACAGGCATCGTTATGCCCTGTATAAATCAGCGGAGATGTATCCGCATCTGGAAGAGGCAGTCAGTGAAGATACGATGTTTTTATTCCAGTCCATTTATGTAGAGAACAATGTATGTGGATACTACATTGTGAAATCAAAAGAGCTGTTGACGGATGCAAGTAAGATACACCGGGTATCCAAGGTGATGAATCTGGCCTTCAGCCTGATTATCAGCAGGATGCAGCAGGATCATATGTCACACAGCCTTGAGGAAATGCAGTATCATGATCCGGTTACCGGAGTCCTGAATCTTAAGGGTCTGGTGAAGCGAATAAATGAACTGTATCCGATCTGGAAGGAACGCGCTATAGCCGTATCTGTTTACAACATTCCGAAGTACCAGTTTATATACGAAAATTACGGGCTGAAGGACGTTGAGGAAACCGTGCAGCTTACAGCGGATGCCCTGCGGATGGCAAATCCGCAGGATACCGTGACAGCCCGGATATCAGATGACAGCTTCTGTATTATTAACGAAGCAGAGGATCAGGGTGCAGCCGGATTGATTATCAATGATTCGGTCCGTGCCTTTTACCGTTTTATAGAAAGCTTTAATAAGACACAGGATAAGGAATATTTCGTGGAGGTCAACTGTGGCTGTACGACAGCGGCAGCCGGCTGGAATAATGATATGAAGACCTATATTAAGGTCGCCATGGGAGAGCTTTACCTGAATCGCCTGAAACAGGGTGGCGGTAAGGCATTAAAGGAAAGAAAGACAGCGAAGGACACATATCAGTTGTTTGAAACATTGCTGTCCGAGAATCTGTTTTATTATGTATTCCAGCCCATTGTCAGTGCGAAAACAGGTGAGATTTATGGGTATGAGGCGCTGATGCGTACACCACCGGAAATCGGACTGCGGCCGGATGAAATTCTGGATATTGCGGAGGAATATGGAAGGCTGTACGAGGTCGAATATGCGACATTCAATAATGTATTGACTTATGCCAACGGACATCTTACCCTTTTTAAGGATAAACATATTTTCATTAACAGTATTCCGGGTTATTTTATTGAGGGAAAGGACAAGGAACAGCTGGTAAAGCAGTATTCCGACCAGCTATCCCGGTGTACGATCGAAATCACCGAGCGTGATGAAACAACGGCCGAAGAGATCAGTCGGATCATGAACCTGACTGATCAGGGGGAGCCATGCCAGTTTGCGGTAGATGATTATGGAACCGGATATTCCAATATTGTGAATCTGCTGCGTTACAAGCCGAATGTCATTAAGATTGACCGGTACCTGATTACAGAGATCCAGAATGATGTCAATAAGCAGATGTTCGTGAAGAATACCGTGGAATTTGCGGAGCAGAATAACATTCAGTGTCTGGCGGAAGGCGTTGAAACGAAGGAGGAGCTGGAAACAGTGATTTCCTATGGCGTGGATCTGATTCAGGGCTACTATACGGCAATGCCTTCTGAACAGGTCATTCAGGAGATTGATCCAAGGATTGTAAGAGAAATTTTGGAAGCAAATCAGATAAAATCGGATGAAGGAGGAAACAAATAAGATGATTAATGAACAATATAAGAAAATGCTGGAGGGAAAATCCGTCATCCGGCAGCTTTCCGAATTTGCAACAGCCCGGGGAAAAGAGATTGGTTATGAGAATGTCTTTGACTACAGTCTCGGCAATCCGTCCGTGCCTGTCCCGGATGCATTTAATGAAGAGATGATTCATCTCATTCAGACGAAAAGCTCCATGGAAATTCACGGCTACAGTCCCAGCCTTGGAATCACCTCAGTGAGAGAAAAGATTGCAGAATCCCTGAACCGCAGATTTGATATGGATTATAAGGCAGCGCACATTTTTCCGACCTCAGGTGCAGCCGGAGCGATTGCACATGCGGTCCGCTGTGTAACGAAGCCCGGGGATGAGGTACTGACCTTTGCGCCATTTTTTCCGGAGTATAATCCATATATCAATATGACCGGGGCAACGCTTAAGGTGGTGCCGGCGAATACTGTGGACTTCCAGATTAACTTTGACCGGCTTAAGGAAATGCTGAATGAGAAGACGGCAGCAGTCCTCATCAATACCCCCAACAATCCGTCCGGTGTGGTATACAGTGCAGCAACCTTGCAGAAGCTTGCAGATCTGCTTTATGCAAAGCAGAAGGAATATGGACATGATATCTTCCTGATTTCCGATGAACCATATCGCGAGATTGTGTTCGCAGGAGTGGAAGCTCCTTATGTATCCAAATTTTATGACAATACCCTGTCCTGCTATTCCTATTCCAAGTCCTTATCCCTGCCGGGAGAGCGTATCGGATATGTGGCAGTCAATCCCAGATGCACGGATGCGGAACTGATCAGTGCGATCTGTGCACAGATTTCCAGGGGAATCGGGCACAACTGTCCTTCCTCCATTATTCAGCTTGCTGTTTCGGAGGTGGTGGACATGACCTCGGATATGTCCGTTTATGAAACGAATATGAACCTGTTATACAATGAACTGACAAGCCTTGGATTCGAGTGTGTGAAACCGGGCGGAACCTTCTATATTTTTCCGAAGGCGCTTGAAGAGGATGCGACAGCATTCAGCCAGAAGGCATTAAAGTATGATCTTGTTCTGGTTCCTTCCGACAGCTTCGGTGTCCCGGGATATTTCCGTATGGCCTACTGCATTGATACGGAGAAGGTGGAGCGCTCACTTACCGCACTTCGCAGGTTTGTGAAGGAAAATTACTAAAAAGTTTCATATTTTATGGTGATCCTGTCATATGGATAGTATGAAAGACATAACGGTTCCGTACAGGTCGAAACATTTACGGCTGAAACCGTGAGTATGATTCAGTAGTGCAAAATACTGTCAGTAAAGCTGATTTTGCACAGTAACTGTGAAGGTGCAGATCAGTTACAAGGCATCATTTTGAGAGGAAATAAAAGATTATGATCGAAATCTTAAAAGCAATTCTGTTTGGTATTGTAGAGGGGATTACGGAGTGGCTTCCGATCAGCAGTACCGGACATATGATTCTGTTGAATGAAATTGTATCCCTGAATGTATCGGAAGAATTTTACAGTATGTTTGAAGTGGTGATCCAGCTTGGAGCGATCCTTGCCGTTGTGATTCTGTTCTGGAATCAGATCTGGCCATTTGGAAAGAAGGATAATAAAGAGCCGCTGGCAAAGGACGGAGTCGGAGCCTTTGTAAAATGGGATATTTTCAAGCTCTGGTTTCACATTCTGGTATCCTGTGTACCGGCAGCCATAGTCGGTCTGCTCTTTGATGAACAGTTAGAAGCATTGTTTTACAATTATCAGACCGTAGCAATTATGCTGATTCTGTTTGGTATTGCATTTATTGTGATTGAGAATTACCATAAAGGAAAGAAGGCGAAGGTGACAGCCTTGGACGGAATTGATTATAAGCTTGCCTTCTGGATCGGTATGTTCCAGCTGATTGCAGCAATTTTTCCCGGTACTTCGCGTTCGGGAGCAACCATCGTCGGAGCACTGCTGCTTGGTGTATCCAGAACGGTTGCGGCAGAATATACCTTCTTTCTGGCCATTCCGGTTATGTTTGGAGCAAGCCTCTTAAAGGGAGTGAAGTTCCTTGCAGGTGCGTCCATGACTTCCATGGAGGGAGCAATTCTTGCAGTCGGCATGGTTGTTGCATTTGTGGTATCCTTCTTCGTGATCAAGTTCCTGCTTGGTTATATTAAGAAGCATGACTTTAAGGTGTTTGGATATTACCGGATTGCACTGGGTATTATTGTGATTCTTTTCTTCCTGATCCGGGGCTGAAAGGTGTTACATCATGTTCTTACGCAGTCTGACAGCAAGTGGCTGGCTGCTGTGTGAGCAGTAACTGAAAAGTGACAGTTTAGCGCAGAAATGTTGACAAGCAGGGGCTTATGGTGTATGCTTCATCATATTGAAGTGTATGCTTCATCAAATGATTGGGGAAATGTCAGGTTAAGAAGTGAAAGGAGTTAGTCATGGCAGAAGTAAAGAAAGCAACAGCAAAAGTAGTTGCTAAGGTACCGGCTGAAGAGAAAAAGGTGGAAGTTAAGACAGCAGAGGTAAAAGCACCCGAAGTTAAGGCAGAAGTTAAGAAAGAGGCAGTTAAGAAGACTCCCGCTGCTAAGAAAGCACCTGCTAAGAAGGCACCTGCAGCTAAGAAAGAAACCGTTAAGAAGGAAACAGTGAAAAAGGCACCCGCTGCTAAGAAACCCGTTGTAAAAGAAGAAGTAAACTTCCAGTTCAGTGGAAAATCTTATACTTCTGAAGATCTTATCAGAATTACCAGAGATGTATGGAAATATGACTTAAATGGTAAGGAAGAGGATATTCAGAGCATTGAACTTTATGTAAAGCCTGAAGAGAACACTGCTTATTATGTAATTAATGGTGATGTAACAGGAAGCTTCTTTATCTAAATCCAAGCTTGAAACCGATATACATAAGTAAAGTAAGAAAGAGCCGTTGTATTAGTATACGCTAAACAACGGCTCTTTTTCATGCAAGCTCTTAATATCTTTCGTTAATGTAGTTAAGGAAATTGTTTGTGATGTTATCCATCATTGCCTCATTCTGGCGGGAATATTCTGCGGCATTCATTCCGATCGTATTGGTAATGGACATGCTTTCCTTTATATATTCATCCGTGAAGCGGAAGCTGCACAGTGATTCAATCAATGCAGGAGAAACAGAGGTAAACTGCTCCTTCGGGGCAATCACACCGAACACATCCATGGCGCATACACTTGGTGACGGAAAAGAAGAGACATAAGGGTTGGCATCTGCAATGGATCCCTGAAAAATACCGCTGCATGCGTTTCCGGTCGTAGAAGTCAGATCAGCAAGAACCATACTTTCTGATTCTGCAACACCGGACAGGAAGGTTGTTACCGGCTGTTCGGAGATGTTGGAAAGCTGACGGATTACAGGAAAATCGTGGTAAGGTGTTGAGGTTGCATTGTAGGCCTGTTCATAATCATCAAAACTGCTAATACAGCCTAAAACGGTTTTAGGGTTCAATACGGACAGCTTTGTAAGCGGATCACCGGACTGTGAGTATTGCTGGTACATTGATTTATCTTCTGCACTTCTGAAATAAGGACCAAGTTCTCCGTAAAAGAAGATCTGTACATCCGGATTCTGCGGATCATAAGCATGAAAACCAAATCCGGCATATGCTCCGGCTGTTTCAATTACGAAGCCCTTTGGCAGTTTCATAGTAAAGATGCCTCCGTCATAGTTTTCCAGAGTATAGGAGGCAGTCTGACTGCCTGAGGATGGTGTAGAAGGTTCTCCGGCAGGATTGTTATTGTTGTTACCGGAGGCTTCACCCGTATAATATCCGGCATCAGGCATAAAGCTGTTCAGGGCATCGGTGAGGGCATTCATAATAGCATTGGAAGCAGCTTCATCATCGTCATAGAAGGAGGCGGTGAATACGGCAGCGCTGCGATCCTCCAGATTTTCCGCAAAGCTTGTGACAATACGGATTTTATTGGAATCTTCTTCTGTATAAGCAAGCTGAATTCCATAGATATCACGCCCTTCGACGCCGAGAGAAACGGGTTCACCTTCATCCAGAACAAGCCGGTCTTCAAACTGGATCTGAATGCTCATCCGCTGTTCGGACAGATATTGTTCTGCAGAAGGTCCATTGACAACGCGGATTACCTGAAAGAAGGGAACGCCCTGTACACCGCCGGTATAGATAACGGCACCTCCTCCGGTAGTCATTTGCGCAGCATAGGAGGGAAGATACAGGAAGGAAAATCCCATCTCCGGACTGCTAAATACCGCATAATTTCCCTGCGTATCGGAAGAGGTGTCAGGAACAGGTGAGGAATCTTCATCGCCGGTATCCTCAGAGGAAGAGGGAGTAATTTCAGCGGGAATTACAGAGGAATTAAGATCTGAAGGATCCAGTGTGTTTTCTAAAATGGTGATATAGGCAGCAGTAAATACATCATCAATGCCCTCTGCCTCATAAATAGTATCCTTAATTCTGACGCAGTCATCCGCAAGAAGAACAAAGTTCTGCTTTGAGCCATCTGCATTGGTGAAACAAAAAGTATAGGTAGTGTCAGAAGCATCTGCTTCGCCTTTTTTTCCAATAGTAACATCGGAAAGGGCATCAAACACCTGATTAATGACATCGGGGCTGCTGATCTGATGTGGTTCTTCCGCATAGGAATCCGTTTCGATATATACCGTGAGGGAGGGCGGATCTGTCCGATTGTACTGATCGGCCCAGTTTACTGCTGATTTCCCGGAGACCTCAAATAAAGAGTTACTGCGTACCTGGCTGCCGCATCCGATAGACAGCATTATAACCAGCAGGGATAAAGTAATCTGTCTGAAATATTTTGCCATGATGATTTTCCTCCTGTTTAGTAAGCAAGACCTTTTATGTTCAATATTTTTGCAAGATCACAGTCCACAATATAGACCATGCCGTCTGACTGTTGAGCCTTCTGACTGCTCTGGGACAGATATTCAGCCCAGTCTTCACTGCTGTAAAGAGCCGTGAGGGTGTTCATATCATCTACCGAAGCATCGAAGGGAAGGTTCGTGGTTTCAATCAGGAAGTACTGACCGGAACCGCTCCAGCTTTCCACTGCAACCTGTGCATGACCGGGAGTAAAAACAATCATGGGATGCATATCGGCAGACTGGAGGACACTTGCCATCAGCACGGCAGTTTCAATACAGATTCCAGACTGACTTGCAAGTACCGCATCTGGCATGAGGACACGCTGGGTAGCGTTCAGGGAGTAAGGCCCCATATTATAACGGACACCCATGGCGCTGATCGCACTCTGGATTGCAGCAATCTGAATATAGGTAATGTTAGCTTCTTCTCCATTGCCATACCCATAGGCGGGCTGGTAGCCCGGAAGCATTCCTGCATCCCGTCCAAGATTCTGCTCAAGCCATGCAACTGCATTCCGGCGGACAGCAAGTACACCTTCCGATTCCGGTGTCATCCATGCCAGAATGTTATCATTCTGGATTACACCAAATTCATCACTGTTACTGCGGTAATCATAAATACTGTACAGTTTGATGGACCGACTTTCCTATGCAACAATGTCACCCGTAATATTGTCCGTGATTTTGAAGATTAACTGGGTATCCTTTGCGGAGGACAGATCAGGCATATCGGACAGTACAGGCGGTTTAATCATGAGATAGGTAATCTCCGGTGTAATCGTAAGTTTCTGCTCATATACCTGTGTGAATCCGGGAATTTCAGCAGTAATGGTAACATCTCGGAAGTCCTTATCGGTATAGATGGCAAGATTTACGATGGAATTGGTTGCCGGATACAGGTTGGGATAAATCTCATCTATGAGGGTATAGTTTGTAAAAAGAACACTGGACATCTGCATATAGCTGTCCTGCGGAAGTGTTCCATTCTTACATCCATCCAGAATTTCCGTTCCGAGAACTTTAAGATTCTGATCAATGACATCTTCGCAATGAATGTATTCGCGGGCCATCAGTTCATAAATGGCATTTTCATAGGCAGAAGCAACGATTCCCATGCGGCTGATGAGCTGAGCAGAGGAATATTCACGCAGAATATCGCCTGCAGCTCCCCAGGACTGTGCATACAGATACTGGGTGAACATATCGATGGAAGAGGTATAGAGAGGCCATAGCTCTTCAAGATAGGAAGGGGTATCAAGCTGCAGGTAATCATCCTTAACGGAAAGAGCGGTATCGTATACAACAGAAAGATACTGCTGGTAGTCATCCTGAGAGGAGGTAAGTGCAGTAATCAACGGTAATCCGACATCATACTGTGCTGAGAAAAAAACCAGAGTTTCTTCCATCTGATTCAGGATGGAGAGGGCATCCTCAAAATATTCCTTCTGGGCCTCGTACAAAGCTTTTCCATAGTCTGTTTTGGGGGCATCGGAACGTTCCAGCTCCTGCATCAGCTTCCGGATGTTCCCGGCCTTCTGATCAATGAGGCTGGCATTGGTTCGGCAGAGACCGGCATAATCGGCGGCATCTTCGCCCGGAACCAGTCCGTAGGTTTCAGTTGCCATTTCACCGGCAATGGACATGGAATCATTCAGCAGGGACTGGGTTTGTGTGATCGTCTGCTCCAACTGCTGCAGGAATTGGAGATCCTGATTGGCTTTAAGACTGCTGCAGGAGGTACAGGTCATGACTGCAAGACACAGACAAAGCAATATGCTGGCAATTCGTTTACTTGTGAGAGATTTCATGTTTACTCACTCCTTTTCTTCTTTTTTGTTATTAGCTGTCAGATTGCATCTGTTGATTTTCCTGAATTTGCCGGACTAATTTCCATAGGTCTGAATCATTGCTGATTTCATATATGTGCTCCGTGGATTCAAAATGATGGTCGTTAAACGAAATGGAATACTGATTTTCGTCCTTTAAGGTAAATATAAAAATATCATCATTGTCGGAAGACATCAGATCCGTTTCATCTTCAATCCGGATCTGGGAAATGGCATTCCGGATATTCTGGATCATGCCGGCATCGGTAATCAGGTATTCACTGGATGCTTCTCCGTTATGACGATAAGTTATGGAAAGAATTTCCTCATTACTTTCTATGGAACTGCGGACATCTGCAGAGCAGAGTTCCATGAGTGATTCCGGGGCAACCGGCTTACCTGTATCGGATAATTCTTCTGCCATACCGCACGCGGTCAGGAGCAGACCTGAAAAAATAATGCAAAATAAACCAAGCAAAGATTTGTGTGGCAATAATAAATAATTCCTGTTTTCCAATTGCATAAGTAACGCCTCCTTTCTCTATTTCATCATATAATAAGTAGAAATGCGGGATAGAAAAGTTTCCGAAGTGGCACTGTCCAGATCGGAAACCGGAACTGCTTTTGCTATGGGGATTCGATACAATAGAAGCAGCGGATGTGACGATCAGATCAGCAGCATAATATGGAGGTGACGGGAGATGGAATATCGTGAGGTCGTATGCAGAAATTGTGGTCATGGAATGAGAATTCCGGAAGGGACATCCCGTATCCGGTGTGAATATTGTGATACCGAGTATTTTTTATCCGGGGCAGATGCGAAACGGAGGGAGGTCAGAGACATTGATTTTCAGGGACAGGGACCTTTGCTGCGGGCTTATATTCCGGATGGGTGGAATTACCGGCTTATGGAGGACAACAATTCCGTCTCTTCCCTGGCGGCAAGATGCTTTGCATTGGAGATGATGCAGGAACAGGGAGAGGCCCGGATGACTTTTCTTCCGACTGCTTATTATAAAAATCCGGAGAAATCCGGTATGTTTGGCGGCTTTAAGGGATTGGGCGGATTGCCGGGGCTTTGTAACTTAGGTGGTTTGATGTCAAAAGACCCAAATGGAGATTATCAGCTGAATCCGATGACGATGGTACGGTACCGGAGACTTGTGGAACTGCCGCAGTATGCACAGGAGCGTATTGTGGGAATGACGGGTTCCGGCCGGATTGAACTCACGCCAGTTCTGACTGATGAATTGAAGGATATAGCATCCCAGTTTGCACAGGAGGCTTCGCAGAAGCTGGAGAAGCAGGTGAATGTACTGCCCGGAGTCTACCGGTTCACACTTTTACTAAACGGAGGAGTCTATGATGGATACTTTGCAACAATTATGGCAGTTGCCGTGGAGCCGCAGGGTGGACGGAATGATATGATGGATATCGTGAAAAAGGGAATGGCAGCCATGGGTGCCATGTATGGGATTGGTGGAATGGGCACCTTTGACTGGGGGAGGGCATTTGATCTTCTTCTTATGTGCGGGCAGGGCAGGGCACCGCAATACGAGAAAATGCTGTACCGTTTTATTAAAGAGCTTCAATATCTACCGTTGTATTATGAGCTTCAGGAAAGAGAACTGCGTTCTGTGCAGCAGATCCAGCTGAATGGTGCCATGCAGCGACAGCAGAATGCGATTCAGGCTTCGCAGAGAATTTCGAGAACTTTGTCAGAAACCTCGGACATTGTGAATCAGGGCTACTGGGATCGGAGTGCAGCCATGGACCGGATGCAGCAGAAGGCCTCCGAGGCAGTCCGGGGTGTAAACAGCTATATGGATTCAGCGGGAAATACATATGAAGCAGATGTGAAATATGATCATGTTTATCGGAATGGAAGCTATTTTGCCGGAAGCACAAATGGAAGTGCTTCTCTTGGACCGGAATGGGAAGAGCTGAAGCGCCATTATTAATTCCGGTCCATAGAAGTCAGGTCTCCTGCACGGGAGGTATGAACTGCTCAATTGCCTGACGAAGTCTCGGATGATGAATGACGAAGTGAATGGCCGGTGCGTTTGCTTTGGAAATCATCGCCCACTCTCCCTCGTGAATGTGAATCTGGAGATTATGAAAGGTCTGAATCTTTACCTCCGTGAGAGTGTAGGAGGAATGTTCTCTTGCATATTGGCGGGTCTGTTCCAGATGAAAACGGTATTCTTCATAGGTATAAGGGAGATCCTTTTCCATGAAAATACCTGAAAGAGGCATCAGTGGAGGGTGCTGAACAAAGCTTTCTTCAGGAATTTCGGAGATTTCATCTTCGACAGGTGCATTGGTAAGAATCCGTTCCATAAGCTGCTTCTGCGAGGATGCATAAGAAAGAATTTTCTCCTTTTCCTGGTCCGATAGTGAGTGGCGGTTCAGGAACTGCTTTAAAGCCTCTTCATGTAAGGTATAAAGGGGAAGCGCGGATAAAATATTTCTGCGCTTCCCTTTTGTATGGGAATCGGAAAGCAGGAAGGCCTGCAGGGCACTGGCATTATCAGCACGGTATATATCCATAAGAGGGCTTGCGGAGTGCAGCAGTTCTTCGGCACGGTTACGGTAATAGAGGATTTCCTCTTTGGACTTGGTCAGGTAATAGCGTCCGTTTTCCTGATGCCCTGCAATGGCTTCCCCAGACAGTGCTGCTGCTCCGGATACCTTAAGGAGGTGCAGAAAAATATGGTTTTGCGTATCTTTCAGGTAATAAGGAGAAATCTGTCCGGTCATATACATCGGAATCCAGCTTTCGAGTCCCAGCATCATATCCTCAAAGGAACGATCCAGATTATGAATCTGATGCAGGTGAAGTCCTTTTTTTAACATCATGGCCATACCAAACATCCATTTCTTGGGAAATTCGGGATCTTTTGCCATTTCTCCCATAGGCATGTCACTGTACATAATGACAGGGGAGGTTGACTTGGATAATACGGTTGCCTTTAAGAAGTCGATTTCACTTTCCATCATTTCAGTGAGTCCCAGATATGTTTTTGAGGTGGGAAACTGAAAGGGCATCAGCGGGGGGAGTTTCATTTCGTCAAAGTGGATGACTTTAATATATTCATTCAGATCAAAATGATCAAGTTCACTCAGAAATTTGGAAATACTGTTTTCAGAAGCTGTGTGCTTTTCAAGAAGCCAGGACTGCAGCCGGGAGGAACGGGATGTGCTTTTGGATAATTCTTCTTTGCTGCATTTCAGAAGCTCCGCAAGAACATCGATATCTTCCGGAGTGTTGAACTGTGAGGCAATATATTGGGAAACGGCAGCAGCAAATATGAGTGGTTCTGAAGGCTGGCGCGTTCCGTTGCGAAAACGGAAAATGGTAGAGGTGTCATAACTGATTGACTGGCATAGGCGGGTGATGTTGATGTTGAGAACAGATACCAGTGTATTGAAATTGATGCGAAGGTGTTCCTTGTCCGTGGTGCTTATATCAGTACTGGTCAGAAGGTCTTCTTTTACGGTGTCAGGTGTAAGATGACAGTTCTGTTTCAGGAAGGAAAGCTGTGCTATGGCGCGGCAAAGCTGCCAGAGGGCATCTGAGTTCATTTCCGGAACCCGCTCTCCGGAACGGTAACGGCTGAGTGTTGCGGCAGACAATCCGGACAGTTCACACAACTCCTTGGCGGTGCAGGATAAATTATTGATATATTCATTCAGTTTTTCATTAAATTCCATGATGTGATCCTCTTTCGCATAAATAAAATTCCCTTGTTTCATTATAATAAAAAAGAATGGATATGAAAAGAAATAAAAATACAGAACAAACATTCGGCTTGCTCTGTACTTTTTTAAATGGGAATGATATAATGAGCCTCAGAGAAAACCAGGCGGGAGTATTTTATGGATCATTTTAAGTTAGTATCAGAATATCAGCCGACCGGTGATCAGCCGCAGGCAATTGCAGAGCTGGTGAAGGGATTTCAGGAGGGAAACCAGTTTGAAACGCTGCTGGGAGTAACCGGCTCCGGTAAGACCTTTACCATGGCGAATGTAATTGCCGCACTGAATAAGCCGACGCTGGTGATTGCACATAATAAGACCCTGGCAGGGCAGTTATATGGGGAATTCAAGGAATTCTTCCCGGAGAATGCCGTGGAGTATTTTGTCTCCTATTACGATTACTATCAGCCGGAGGCATATGTTCCTTCATCGGATACTTATATTGCAAAGGATTCTTCCATTAATGATGAAATTGATAAATTAAGGCTGTCTGCGACAGCATCTCTTTCCGAGAGAAAGGATGTTGTCGTGGTGGCGAGTGTATCCTGTATTTACGGTCTGGGTTCTCCGGATGATTATCAGGACATGATGGTGTCCCTGCGTCCTGGAATGAGTAAGGACAGGGATCAGGTTATTAAAGAACTGATTGATATCCGGTATGACCGGAACGATATGGACCTGGACCGGAGCTGTTTCCGGGTCCGGGGTGATGTGCTTGAAATCTATCCGGCACAGGGCGGAGATTATCTGATCCGGGTAGAGTTTTTCGGAGATGAAATCGATCGTATTACAGAGGTTGAGCCTTTAAGCGGTAAGGTGCATGCATCACTGCAGCATATTACCATCTTTCCGGCATCACACTATGTCGTACCGCAGGAGAAGATTAACAAGGCCTGTGAAGCACTGGAGGAAGAGCTGGAGGAGCGTGTACGTTTCTTCAAGAGTGAGGATAAGCTTCTGGAAGCACAGCGTATTTCCGAGAGGACGAACTTTGACATTGAGATGCTGCGTGAGACCGGCTTCTGTTCAGGGATTGAGAATTATTCACGTCATTTAAACGGTATGCGGGAGGGGGAACCGCCTCATACCCTGTTAGATTATTTTAAGGACGATTTTCTCATTATTATTGATGAGTCCCATATTACGATCCCACAGATCGGGGCGATGTATGTCGGGGATCGTTCGAGGAAGACTACTCTCGTGGATTATGGTTTCCGTCTGCCATCGGCACTGGATAACCGGCCGCTGAACTTTGGAGAATTCGAGCAGCATATTGACCAGATGCTGTTCGTGTCTGCAACCCCTTCCACGTATGAGGAGGAGCATGAACTGCTGCGCACAGAGCAGATTATCCGGCCGACGGGACTTCTGGATCCGGAGATTTTCGTCCGTCCGGTGGAAGGACAGATTGATGATCTGATTTCGGAGATCCGGAGGGAAACGGAGAAGCATAATAAGGTTCTGGTAACGACGCTCACGAAGCGGATGGCTGAGGACCTGACCGATTATATGAAGGATGTGGGAATCCGTGTGAAGTACCTGCATTCTGATATTGATACATTGGAACGGGCACAGATCATCCGGGATATGCGTCTTGATGTGTTCGATGTGCTTATCGGTATTAACCTTCTGAGGGAGGGACTGGATATTCCGGAGATCTCCCTTGTTGCAATTCTCGATGCGGATAAGGAGGGCTTTCTGCGTTCGGAGACATCCCTGATCCAGACCGTTGGACGTGCCGCACGTAACGCAGAGGGACATGTTATTATGTATGCCGACAACATGACGGATTCCATGAAGGCGGCAATTGAAGAGACCGGCCGCCGTCGGACAATCCAGCAGAAGTATAACGAAGAGCATCATATTACGCCTCAGACCATTAAAAAAGCAGTCCGTGATCTCATCAGTATCTCCAGGACGATTGCCAAAGAAGAGATCCAGTTCGAGAAGGATCCGGAATCCATGAGTGCGGACGAATTGAAGAAGCTGATTGCCAGGGTGGAGAAGCAGATGCGCAAGGCAGCAGCCGATCTGAATTTCGAGGCGGCAGCCGAGCTTCGTGATAAGATGGTAGAGCTTAAGATGAAGCTGCAGGAGATCGAGAGAGAGAAGGAAAAGGAGTAAGAACCATGAGTATCAAGTTATCCGACCAGCATGTGCCGGTTGCCAAGATGCGCCCGCGTGAATACATTAAAATCCGTGGAGCAGCAGAACATAATTTAAAAAATCTCGATGTGGATATCCCGAGAAATGAACTGGTCGTTCTGACAGGACTGTCAGGTTCCGGCAAGTCTTCTCTGGCATTTGATACGATTTATGCAGAGGGACAGAGACGTTACATGGAGTCCCTGTCTTCTTATGCCCGTCAGTTCTTAGGACAGATGGAAAAGCCGAATGTGGAGAAGATTGAGGGACTGTCCCCCGCCATTTCCATTGACCAGAAATCGACGAACCGTAACCCGAGATCCACCGTTGGAACCGTAACGGAGATCTATGACTATTTCCGTCTGTTATATGCCAGAATCGGTATTCCGCATTGCCCGAACTGTGGAAAAGAAATCCGTAAGCAGACCGTGGATCAGATGGTGGATCAGATTATGGAGCTTCCGGAGGGAACGAAGATCCAGCTTCTGGCACCGGTAGTACGTGGACGAAAAGGTGAGCATGTGAAGGTCTTTGAGCGTGCGAAACGAAGCGGTTATGTGCGTGTCCGTGTAGATGGCAATATGTATGAGCTGTCAGAGGATATTTCTCTTGATAAGAACATCAAGCATAATATTGAAATTGTGGTGGATCGTCTGGTGATCAAACCGGAGATTGAACGCAGACTTACCGATTCGATTGAAAATGTTCTGGCATTGGCCGAGGGACTTCTGATGGTAGATGTGATTGGCGGGGAAACCATCAATTTCAGCCAGAGCTTTTCCTGCCCGGATTGCGGAATCAGTATTTCAGAGATTGAGCCGAGAAGCTTTTCCTTTAATAATCCGTTCGGTGCCTGTCCGGTCTGCTTTGGTCTTGGATATAAGATGGAGTTTGATCCGGATCTGATGATTCCGGATAAGAAGCTCAGTATTAACGAAGGTGCCATCCAGGTCATGGGCTGGCAGTCAAGTAAGGATGAGGGAAGCTTTACCAATGCGGTTCTGCGTGCTCTTTCGAAGGAATATCAGTTCAGTCTTGATACCCCGATTGAGAAGCTGCCTAAGGATGTTTATGACATGCTGATTTACGGAACGAACGGCAGGGAAGTGAAGGTACATTACAAGGGACAGCGTGGAGAAGGAGTTTATCCGATTGCCTTTGAAGGAATTATCAAGAATACTGAGAAACGGTACCGTGAAACCGGTTCGGATATTATGAAGCAGGAATATGAAACCTTTATGCGCATTACTCCGTGTAAGGAATGTAACGGAATGCGTCTTAAGAAGGAGTCCTTAAGTGTGACCGTTTGTGGTAAGAACATTTATGAGATTACCTCTATGCCAATCTGTGACCTGAATGAATTCTTGCAGAATATGGAGCTTACCGCACAACAGCAGATCATTGGAAAGCAGGTATTGAAGGAGATCAGGGCCAGGGTCGGATTCCTTGTGGATGTCGGTCTGGATTACCTGTCGCTTTCGAGGGCAACGGGAACCCTGTCCGGCGGGGAAGCACAGCGTATCCGTCTGGCAACGCAGATTGGTTCCGGACTTGTGGGCGTGTGCTATATTCTTGATGAGCCGAGCATTGGCCTTCATCAGAAGGATAACGATAAGCTGTTAAATACGTTGAAAAATTTAAGAGATCTTGGCAATACGCTGATTGTGGTAGAACATGATGAGGATACCATGCTGGAGGCCGACGACATTGTGGATATCGGCCCCGGCGCCGGCTCCCATGGTGGAGAAGTGGTGGCTCATGGAACGGCCGAAGAGATCATGAAGATCGAAGGTTCACTGACCGGTCAGTATTTAAGCGGCAGAATGCAGATTCCGGTTCCACAGACGCGCCGTAAGCCGAAGGACTGGCTTAAGATTACAGGTGCCCAGGAAAACAACTTAAAGAATATTGATGTGAAGATCCCGCTGGGCGTATTTACCTGTGTTACAGGTGTATCCGGATCCGGTAAGAGCTCTCTGATAAATGAGATTCTGTATAAGACACTGGCAAGAGAACTGAACCGTGCGAGAACCATTCCGGGTAAGCACAGGAATATTACAGGAATTAAGAAGCTGGACAAGGTAATTGACATTGACCAGTCCCCGATCGGACGTACCCCACGTTCCAATCCGGCAACCTATACCGGAGTTTTTGATCAGATCCGTGATCTGTTTGCAGGAACACCGGATGCCAAGGCCCGCGGTTACAAGAAGGGGCGTTTCAGCTTTAATGTCAAGGGAGGCCGGTGCGAGAACTGTGGCGGTGACGGTATTATCAAGATTGAAATGCATTTTCTTCCGGATGTGTATGTGCCGTGTGAGGTCTGCGGCGGTAAACGGTATAACCGTGAAACTCTGGAAGTGAAATATAAAGGAAAGAATATCTATGATATTCTGGATATGACGGTGGAAGAGGCTGTGCCGTTCTTTGAAAATGTGCCGTCGATCCGCAACAAGATTGAGACTCTGAATGATGTTGGACTTTCCTACATCAAACTGGGACAGCCTTCTACAACATTATCCGGAGGAGAAGCGCAGAGGATCAAACTGGCGACAGAACTGAGCCGGAGAAGTACCGGAAATACCATTTATATTCTGGATGAGCCGACAACCGGACTTCATTTTGCAGATGTACACAAGCTGGTAGAAATCCTGCAGCGTCTGACCGATAACGGAAATACCGTTGTTGTAATTGAGCATAACCTGGATGTCATTAAGACAGCAGACTATATTATTGACATGGGACCGGATGGTGGTGACCGTGGCGGAACAGTTGTGACATGCGGTACGCCGGAGGAAGTAGCAGAGCATCCGACGTCCTATACCGGAAAATATGTGAAGAAAATGCTGGAGAGATATAAAGAAAATGCGGAGAAATACCGAAATAATTAAAAATTTATGAAATCCCTTTGAAAATATTATGGTATGGGTTATAATACTTATTAATTATGCTGTGAGAATAGAAAGGGGTACATGAAAATGCAGTACACAGATATCGGTATTGATTTAGGAACAGCAAGTATTCTTGTTTACATCAGAGGAAGAGGAGTCGTCCTTAAGGAGCCCTCTGTTGTGGCTTTTGATAGAGATACAGATAAGATTATGGCAATTGGTGAGGATGCCAGACTGATGCTTGGAAGAACGCCGGGCAATATTATTGCCGTACGCCCTCTGCGTCAGGGTGTTATTTCCGATTACCGCGTCACAGAACAGATGATGAAATATTTCATTCAGAAGGCAATGGGACGGAAGGCATTCCGGAAGCCCCGTATTGCGGTCTGTGTACCGAGCGGAGTTACCCAGGTAGAGAGGAAGGCTGTTGAAGATGCGACTCTGCAGGCCGGTGCACGTGAAGTATCCATTATCGAAGAGCCGATTGCAGCAGCGATTGGTGCAGGAATTGATATTTCCAAGCCCTGTGGAAACATGATTGTGGATATTGGCGGTGGTACTTCCGATATCGCAGTTATTTCTCTGGGGGGTACGGTTGTCAGTGCCTCCATTAAGATCGCCGGTGATGATTTCGATGAGGCGCTTGTCCGCTATATGCGTAAGAAACACAATCTTCTGATTGGTGAAAGAACCGCAGAGGACATTAAGATTAAGATTGGTTCCGCTTATAAGCGTGCGGAAGTAGACTATATGGATGTCCGTGGACGTAATCTGGTAACCGGTCTGCCGAAGACCATTACCGTTTCTTCCGAGGAAACCGAAGAAGCGCTTCGTGAGGCAACTTCACAGATTATTGAAACGATCCACAGTGTTTTAGAGAAGACTCCTCCGGAACTGGCAGCCGATATTGCAGACCGCGGTATCGTTCTTACCGGTGGCGGTTCCCTGCTCCGTGGTCTTGAAGACCTCATTGCAGAGAAGACCGGAATCAATACGATGACCGCAGAGGATCCGATGACTGCAGTGGCAATCGGAACCGGTAAGTATGTAGAATTTTTAGCAGGCTATAAAGAAGATTAAAGATAACTGTGAAGGTACGGAACAGTTATGATTAAAGGAGAACAGGATGGTTAAAGGATTGTATACCGCCTATACTGGCATGATCAATCAGGAACACAGAATGGATGTGCTGACCAACAATCTGGCCAATGCTGATACCAACGGATATAAGAAGGAAGGTGCTACGGCACAGTCTTTCGATTCGATCCTTGCGTACAAAATCAAGGATAACTCCGAAGGATACCGTCTGGCGAAGAGAACCGGTGTGCATAACCCGGGTGTGAAGATTGGTGAAGGCTATACAGATTTTTCCCAGGGACCTTTGAAGACAACAGAGAATCCTTACGATCTGGCATTGACCGATAAGGGATTCTTTGCAGTGGAATTTACCGATAAGCGGGGGGAAACCTCTGTGAAATATACCAGAGATGGGAACTTTACCCTGAATGAATCCGGAGAACTGGTGACACAGGATGGAGACCGTGTTCTTGGAACGAATGGACAGCCGGTGAAGATTGATCCGCTGAAGGACACCCAGATCAATGTACAGGGACAGATCATTCAGGATGGTAAAGTCGCAGCCACGATTCAGGTTACGGATTTTGAGGATTATAATTATCTGAAGCGTTATGGCGAGAACTATTTTGAACCGATTGACGGTGCAACCGAAAAGGATACCACAGCGAAGGTGTATGCCGGATATCTGGAGACCTCGAATATTTCTGTAGTGACAGAAATGGTAAATATGATTACGGTTTCCAGAGCATATGAGACGAATCAGAAGGTCATTACTACATATGACGGAACACTCGATATTGCAGCCAACCAGCTTGGCAAAGTATAGGAGGTAGCAGGACATGGTTAGAAGTTTATGGACAGCAGCAACAGGTATGAATGCACAGCAGACGAATGTGGATACCATTGCCAACAATCTTGCCAATGTAAATACAATGGGATATAAGACACAGGCTGCACAGTTCAAGTCTCTGTTATATCAGACACTTCAGACAGCAACCACCACGGCGAACGGAGATCCGAAGCCGACCAGCTCCCAGGTAGGACTTGGTGTGCGGAATTCCTCGATCAATTCCATTTTTACACAGGGAAGCCTACTGGATTCTGCCAGTGATACCTCTTTTGCAATCGAAGGAGAGGGCTTCTTTGCAATCCGTGGAGAAGATAGAAATACTTATTATACCAGAAACGGTGACTTTACCTGGGCAACGAACGGAGCTAACGGCATGATGTTGACAACGACAGACGGACTTCCGGTTCTGGATTCTTCAGGAAAAGCCATTACCCTGAACAACAGTTATGTAACAAGCAGAATTACCATTACCGGAGACGGAAGAATCTGTTATCCGGATGCCAATAATAATCCGCAGCCAATCGGCATGCAGATTGGTATGTTTCAGTTTAACAATCCCGGTGGTCTGGAGCGGCAGGGTGACAGCCTGTGGGCGGTGACCGGAGCCAGTGGCCAGGCACTGAACGAGTCAACTAACAATTCCGTTAAGAAGAGCAAGATGGTGCAGGGGTATCTTGAAGGTTCCAATGTGCAGGTTGCCACCGAAATGGTTAACTTAATTGTGGCACAGCGTGCTTATGAAATGAATTCCAAGGCAATTACAACAACCGATGAGATGATGCAGACAGCCAACAATCTTAAGAGATAATCTTTAGAACACAGTGTGGATGCGGGATCGGAGGATGAAGATGGAGATTAGTGGAATTGGATCTTCTGCGTATGCAGATTATCTGCAGGAACAGAACATATCAGAGACAAAATTAAAGGATCAGATTAACAATACCGATTATGCGACAGCAACGGAGGATGAGCTTTTAGATGCATGTAAACAGTTCGAGGCATACTTCCTTGAACAGGTATTTAAGGAAATGCAGAAGACGGTAGACTGTGTTAAGGATGAGTCATCAAGCACCGATAACAATCTGGTAAGTTATTTTAAGGATGAGACGATCCAAAAGCTTGCAGAGACATCTACCGAGACGCAGGGGCTGGGACTTGCGCAGACTCTGTATGAGCAGATGAAACGTAATTACGGAATTGACTGACAATATTTCATAATGGAGAAGAAAAACTGGCTGCTTACGTGAGTTTTCCACGAAGCAGCCAGTATTAAGTTTGAGGGACAGATATTTGGAAACGATTAAGGGATATGTGGATCATATCATTTATCAGAATAAGGACAATGGCTATGCGGTACTGTCCATGAATGTGGATGATGAGGAAGAAATCTGCGTAGGGATCTTTCGGGGTGTAGATAACGGAGAGAATCTGGAGATTACCGGTGAATATGTGGAGCATCCAAGCTATGGCTTTCAGTTCAAGGCAAATAGCTTCAAAGTTGTGGAGCCGGATGATCTGCTCAGCATGGAACGTTATCTGGGATCTGGTGCCATCAAAGGTGTCGGTGAGGCGCTGGCGAAGCGTATTGTGAAGAGGTTTGGCAAGGATACCTTCCGTGTTATTGAAGAAGAGCCGGAGCGTCTGGTTGAAGTCAAAGGAATCAGTGAGCGGATCGCACAGCAGATTACAGATCAGATGATTGAGAAAAGGGAAATCCGTGAGGCTTTTCTATTTTTGCAGAAATATGGAATTACCAATACACTGGCTGTAAAAATCTACGAAAAATACGGAATGGGGATGTATGGAATTCTGAAAGAGAACCCGTACCGGCTTGCGGAGGATATTCAGGGAGTCGGCTTCCGGCTTGCTGATGAAATTGCAGAGAAGATTGGTATTCATACAGATTCGGATTACCGGATCCGGAGCGGAATTCTTTACACACTGCTGCAGGCGTCCCTCGAGGGACATATGTTCCTGCCGATGAGAGTGCTGGTGCGCAGGAGTGCAGATCTGTTGCAGGTACCTGAGGAAGCGATCCGTGCACAGATTCAGAACCTGCATATGGATCATAAGGTCGTCGTGAAAAAGACAACTGATGAGCCGGAGGTCTATGCGTTTTCCTATTATTATGCGGAGCTGAACTGCGCAAGAATGCTGCGGGAGTTGAATGTCCTGATGGAGTCAGAGCTTCTTGATTCGGAGGAAAAACGAATTGAAACGATTCTGCAGCGTATTTTAAAGGAGCAGGGCCTGGAACTCGATGAGCTGCAAAAGAACGCGGTTCTGGAATGCGTGAAGCATGGCATCATGATTCTTTCCGGTGGTCCCGGAACAGGAAAAACGACAACAATTAACACGATTATCCGTTACTTTGATGAAGAAGGAATGGACATTCTGCTGGCAGCACCGACGGGAAGAGCAGCGAAGCGGATGACGGAAGCGACTGGTTATGAGGCAAGGACGATCCACCGGATGCTGGAAATTAATGGAGGCATGGAGGATGGAAGCCGCGCCCGTTTTGAAAGAAACGGGGAGAATCCGTTAGAAGCGGATGTGGTGATTATTGATGAAATGTCGATGGTAGATATCTATCTGTTCCAGTCTCTTTTGGAAGCGGTCAGTGTCGGTACACGGCTGATTCTGGTAGGGGATGTGGATCAGTTACCAAGTGTAGGTCCCGGTCAGGTACTGCAGGATCTGATTGAGAGTAAAAGCTTTCCAACCGTAATGCTTAAGAAAATTTACCGGCAGGCCGGGGAGAGCGACATTGTCATGAATGCCCACCGCATTAATATGGGGCAGAAGATTGCGCTCAATAACAAAAGTAAGGACTTCTTTTTCCTGCCGAGAAATGATGTGCAGGTCATCTATAAGCACATGATCCAGCTGATTACGGAGAAGCTGCCACGGTATGTGGAAGCGCAGCCTTACGATATCCAGGTCCTGACACCGATGCGGAAGGGAAGTCTGGGAGTGGAAACACTCAATGAGATCCTGCAGAGATACTTAAATCCGGCAGATCCGTCCAGGAAGGAGCATGCGGCCGGTGACCGGATTTTCCGCGAGGGTGATAAGGTAATGCAGATTAAGAACAACTATCAGCTGGAATGGGAGATCGTGAGTCAATATGGCATCCGGATTGACAGCGGAAGCGGTGTGTTTAACGGAGATATCGGAACAATTCGCCGAATCCGTGAGGAATCCTCGACCGTACAGGTGGAATACGATGAACACCGTCTGGTGGAATATACCTTTTCCCAATTGGATGAAATTGAACTTGCATATGCAATTACGATACATAAGTCACAGGGAAGTGAGTACCCGGCGGTACTGCTTCCGCTGCTTTCCGGACCGAAAATGCTGATGAACAGGAATCTGCTGTATACAGCCGTGACGCGGGCCAGAAAATGTGTGACCATTCTGGGAAGTCAGGAAGTGGTAGACGGCATGATTGAGAATGAAAACCAGTATCACCGGTATACCGGACTTGGCAGGCGGATACTGGAGCTGGAAAGTGAGGAGCGTGTGTGGTAAAAGACAAAATTGTGGAGCTGCTTTTTCCAAGGAGATGCATTGTGTGTGATGAGCCGGTCGAGGCAGGAAAGGAGCCGGTATGCCCGTCCTGCAGGGAGGAGCTTCGTTATGTCGAAGAGCCTTTTTGCATGAAGTGTGGAAAGCAGCTTATGGAAGAGCAGGAGTACTGTGAAGACTGCAGGGACAGAAAGCATGCCTATATACAGGGGAGAAGCGTTTTCCAGTATGCAAGTGTGGCGGATGCCATGTTCCGCTTTAAGAATCAGGGAAGACGGGAGTATGCGGACTTTTTGGCGTGGGAAATGTACCGGCGTACGAAAGAATGGCTTATGACCGTCAGACCGGATGCAATGGTTCCGGTGCCGGTTCATAAAAAGCGTATGAAAAAGCGTGGCTATAATCAGGCGGCAGTGCTTGCAGAACGACTTTCTGCCTATACGGGAATCCCTGTACTGGAGAACTGGCTGGTGCGTGAGGGAGATACCGCACCGTTAAAGGATCTTGGCGCACAGGAAAGACAAAATAATTTGAAAAAGGCTTTTAAAATCGTTAGAAATGATGTAAAATTAAATACGATTGTTATAATAGATGACATCTATACAACAGGCAGTACCGTGGATGCGATTGCACAGGTGATTCGGCAACATAGCGATTGCCGGGTTTATGTTCTTACGGCGGCAATCGGAAGAGGAAATTAGGTTACTGTTCATACAGCAGCCAGACACTTGTTGTCAGGCTGCGTAAGAACATTTCGGGAGATTTCAGGAGTGAGCAGGCTCCTTTTGCGGAGCAAAACTTCAAATGAGCCTGCGAATCGTTACTGGAACGAGGTACGAGTGAACAGTAAGGAAATTAGAGACAGGAAGGATGAGTGATTCCATGAATGTAAGAAATTGCAGAAAATGTGGCAGAATATTTAATTATGTTGTGGGACCGATTCTGTGTCCTCGTTGTGTGGAAGAGCAGGAAAAGGTATTCCAGGTGGTAAAGGAGTATGTCATAGAGCATCATGGTGCGGATATTGCAGAGGTATCCAGAGAGTGTAATGTGGAACCTTCCCAGATCCGACAGTGGATTCGTGAGGAGCGTCTTCAATTTGCAGATGATTCACCGATCCGGATTCCCTGCGAGGGATGTGGTGCGATGATCCGTTCCGGACGTTACTGTGATAAATGTAAGGCAGCAATGACCAATGGATTCCGTGAGGCCATGGGAGTCAATAAGCAGCCTGCTGCACCGACCAGACAGCCGTCCAGAAATATAAGTGAACGTGATCGTATGCGTTACTTATAAAACCAAAGGAAAAGATTATGCTCAGTGAAGAAAAGATTATTCGGATGACGAAGCTTGCCGCTTTTGAGAAGAGAGAGGGTAAGAAGAATCTGAACATTGTAAACTATTACCGAAATGACTATATCGGATTTCAGGTATTGAAATCGATCATCGCAGTTACAATTTCTTTTGTAGCTGTCTTTGCTTTGTACCTGTTCTATAATTTCGAAGCTCTCATGCATGATGTTTATAAGCTGGATCTGATGGAATTTGGCAAGAGCGTGGTGATTATTTATCTCTGTGTTGCGGCAGCTTATGGCGTGATTACCTATGTGGTCTATGCGAGCCGTTACAGCAAGGCGAAGAAGAAGCTTAAGCACTATTATGCCGGTTTGAGAGCATTGGAAAACATGAAGTAACAGTTCAGCCATGCAGAAATGATTGTATAAGCTGACCGAGGGAGCTTGCTCACAAAGGGCAGCTTATACAATCATTTCTATAGGGCGGACGCCCGACATGAAATAAGCTGCCGGAGAACATGAAAATATGTCAGCCAAATTGTGCAAAGCGGCAGCTTATGAATGAGCACGGCTGAACGGTTACAATATGAATAACAATAAGTAAGAGGAAGTATTTATGACCAGTTTACTCGTAGCAAAGCAGTATATAAAGAACTTTGTAAGCAGATATGAAATATATTTAAAGCCGGTTGGCAAGCTGATCCTGGCACTCATCACACTGATGACTATTAATGGAAAGATCGGATTTATGCAGAAGATTGATAACATTTCCGTTGTACTGATTGCAGCATTGATGTGTTCCTTCATGCCAACCAACTTTATTATTGTCGTAGCAGCATTATTTGTGCTGCTGCATCTGTATGCCCTGTCTATTGAATGTGCTGCAATCGGTCTGGTATTGTTTCTGGTGCTGTTCCTGTTATATTTCCGCTTTTCCCCAAAGGATACGCTGGCAGTGATTCTGACGCCGATCTGTACAGCAATGGGAATTCCTTATGTGGTTCCGCTTACCATGGGACTTGTGGGAACACCGGCTTCTGCGGTATCCGTAGCCTGTGGTGTGATTGTGAGCAGCTTTATTAAACATATGTCGGACAGTGCAACTGCAATTTCTTCCATGGAAACAGAAGATATGGCAGCAAAGTTCCGTTTTGTGATTGACGGGTTGATTAATAACAAAGAAATGATACTGATGATCGTTGCTTTTTCCGTAACGGTTATTCTGGTTTATTTTATAAAACGACTGGCAATTGATTATGCCTGGACCATTGCCATTGCGGCAGGAGCCCTGGCAGATATGATGATTCTTCTGGTGGGGGATCTGGTGTTTGATACGAACGGATCCATTGCCATGCTGATTGTTGGAACGATTGTTTCTGTATTGGCTGCCAAGGTTGTTGAGTTTTTTGTATTTAGTGTAGATTATAGCAGGACAGAGAAGGTTCAGTTTGAGGATGACGAATATTATTACTACGTGAAAGCAATTCCAAAGATTAACGTAGCAGCTCCGTCACGTACTGTAAAGAAGATCAATTCCCATAAACGGAAACCTGTACCTTCCCAATCCCATAAATAAAAGGATATGGAGTTAACCGATGAAGCATGCAATCGAACAGATAGCAATTTATGTGTCCAGAATGTCGGGGATCCGATGGACAGATATTGTAGAAATCATCATATTGTCATTTTTGATTTATCATATACTGGTATGGATTAAAAATACCAAGGCCTGGTCCCTGTTAAAGGGAATTCTGGTTATTGCAGTATTTATCCTGTTTGCAGCTTATTTTGAAATGAATACCATTCTCTGGATTGTGAATAACCTGTTCAGCGTGGCTGTTACGGCAGTTGTGGTTATTCTGCAGCCGGAGCTACGGAGAGCCGTAGAGGAGCTGGGACGAAAGAACATTATCAGCAGCATTATCCCGATTACGGTAGGCAGAGGACCGGAAGGTGGCCGCTTCTCCGACAAGACCATCAACGAAATTGTGAAAGCATGTGTAGAAATGGGAAGGGCAAGAACGGGTGCCCTCATTGTTATGGAAAAGGATGAGTCCCTGACCGATTACGAACGGACAGGAATTGAAATTGACGGAGTGGTAACCAGTCAGTTACTGATCAATATCTTTGAGCATAATACACCGCTGCATGACGGAGCAGTGATTGTACGTGGTGACCGGGTGACCTCTGCAACCTGTTATCTGCCGCTTTCCGATAACATGCGTTTAAGTAAAGAACTTGGTACAAGACACCGTGCCGGAGTTGGTATTTCTGAGGTAACAGATTCCCTTACCATTATTGTTTCGGAAGAAACCGGAAAGATCAGTGTGGCTTACGGGGGCGATCTGGAACGGAATGTAGATGCTGAACGGCTTCGGGCAAGACTGAGTGATCTGCAGAACAAATCCGAAGAAGACAGCCGTAAACGGATTGTGTGGAAGGGCAGGTGGTCGAAATGAAAAACAAACTGACGACAAATCTTGGCCTGAAGCTGATCTCTGTATTGTTTTCTATTGTGTTGTGGCTCGTTGGAACCAGTATTGGAAACCCGACGACTTCAAAATCGTTTTATAATGTGCCGGTTGTTCTGGAAAATACCGATGCAATTACGGAGTCGGGCAGGGTATATGAGGTACTGGAGAATTCCGATGTCATCAGCCGGGTGACGATCCGGGGACCGAGATCTGTGGTATCCAGTATGTCCGAAAGTAATATCGTGGCGACAGCGGATGTAAGTAATATCAGCAGTCTCGATACGGTTTCGATTAAGCTTGCTACAAACATTAACCAGGATCAGATTAACAGTATTACACCCAGCAGCGATACGGTGAAGCTGAATATTGAGAATAAGAAGACCAAGACCATGGCTCTGGGAACGAAGATTTCCGGTGAGGTCAGCGATGGTTACATGGTTGGCGATATTACAACGGATCAGAACCTGGTCCGGATTTCCGGACCGGAATCGGTAGTTACTTCTGTTTCCAAAGCGGTAGCGGAGATTACCGTAACCGGATTTACGAGTGATATCAGTACCAGCGCGGAAATCCGTCTTTATGACGCCGATGGCAATGCGGTGGATGATCCGAATATTACACAGAATATAAAGAGCGTAAATGTTCAGGTATCTATTTTGCAGATCAAGGAAGTTCCGCTTGTGTTCCATACGCAGGGAGAACCGACTTACGGTTATGGATTTACCGGTAATGTGGAGTGTGATCTGCAGACCGTAACGATCTGTGGAAAGAGCAGTGTTCTTAAGAAAATCCAGAGTATTGATATCCCGGCAGAACTGCTGGATATGACGAATAAGAGTGATACCTTTACAGAGGAAATTGATCTGTTACAGTATCTGCCGGATAATGTCCAGTTAGTTGATCTGGCAGACAGTGTTGTAGCAGTAACGGTGGATATTGAGCCTGAAATTTCCAAGAAGATTGAAATGAGAGAAAGCAGGATTCATGTGACCAATCTGCCGGATGGGTTTACGGCAAGCGTATCCGGTGTGGAAGAGACTTTTATCATTGAGGTGATCGGACTGGCGCAAGATCTGAGTGAGGTTCAGGCATCGAGTCTGGAAGGTACTGTTGATATCAATGACCTGATGGAAAAATTCAGTCTTGAGGAATTGCAGGAAGGCTTCTATACTATGGAAGTGAGCTTCGGACTTCCGGACGATGTACGTCTGTTGGAGCCGGTAGAGGTAGTTGTGCATATATCAGCAAAACAAGAATAGAAAGGAAACATATTAAAACATGAGCAGATTATTTGGTACAGATGGTGTAAGAGGAGTAGCCAATGATGAATTAACACCGTTGCTTGCTATGCAGCTGGGTCAGGCAGGAGCCTATGTTCTTACGAAAGAAAATGAGCATAGACCAACAATTATGGTTGGATGCGATACGAGAATTTCGGGAGATATGCTGGCAAATGCATTGATGGCTGGTATTTGTTCGGTTGGCGCGAACGCTGTGTATGTAGGCGTGATTCCCACACCGGCGGTAGCCTATCTGACCAGAAAATATAAGGTAGATGCAGGTGTTGTTATTTCCGCATCCCACAATCCGGTGGAGTTTAATGGAATTAAATTCTTTGACGGAAACGGATATAAGCTTCCGGATTCCCTGGAGGATGAGATCGAAGCCATTATCCGGGACAATATGAGTTCGATCAAGTTCCCGATTGGTTCGAATGTCGGAAAGATCAAGTATCGTACTGATGCACGTGAAGAATATATCAATCATTCCATTCAGTCTGTAAAGGTGGATCTGACCGGAATGAAGATCGTGGTAGACTGTGCGGAGGGAGCTTCTTATTACACTTCCGTAGAGGCATTGAAGGAACTGGGCGGTAATGTAGTAGCGATTCATAATATGCCTGATGGAACGAACATCAATGCTAACTGTGGCTCTACCCATATGGAAGAGCTGATGGCACGTGTTGTATATGAAAAGGCACAGATTGGTCTGGCTTTTGACGGAGATGCCGATCGGCTTCTTGCAGTAGATGAGCTTGGTAACGTGGTTGATGGTGACCAGATTATGGCGATCATCGGTAACCATATGAAGCAGAACGGTGAGCTGAACAATGATACGATTGTAGCAACCGTAATGAGTAATCTTGGTTTCTTTCTTATGGGTGAGAAAAACGGAATCCACATTGAACAGACGAAGGTTGGCGACCGTTATGTATTAGAGCGTATGAAGGAAATTGATGCAAGTCTTGGCGGGGAACAATCCGGACATATTATTTTCCTTAAAGAGAATACGACAGGTGATGGTCTGCTGAGCGCTCTTCATTTGTTACAGGTTCTTGTTGAGACCGGCAAGCCGCTTTCAGAATTAGCTTCCATTATGGAGGTATTGCCTCAGGCACTTGTTAATGCGAAGGTACCAAACCATAAGAAAGAGAAGTACATGGAGTATCCTGAAATTGCTGAAGCCATTCAGAAGCTTACGGATAAATTTGCAGGTGAAGGCAGAGTTCTGATCAGACCTTCCGGAACGGAGCCGAAGGTTCGTGTCATGATCGAAGGAAAAGACCAGCAGATGATTGAACATGATGCAAAGGAACTTGCTGACCTTATTCAGAATGTCATGTTATAGGAGGATGGAAGTATGGTAAGTCAGAAGGTGATTATTAAGAATCCTACAGGTCTTCATTTAAGACCGGCCGGAATCCTGTGCAAGGAGGCTATGAAGTTTAAATCTTTAATTACGTTTTCATTCCGGGGAAATACTGCTAATGCCAAGAGTGTATTAAGTGTACTTGGTGCATGTGTGAAGTGCGGCGATGAAATTGAATTCTGCTGTGATGGGGAAGATGAGGCAGAAGCACTGCATTCTCTGGTTGCTGCAATTGAGAATGGATTAGGTGAATAAAACAGAATAACCGGTAAGGAAAGAAAAGGCGCTGCCGTTGGCAGCGCCTTATGTTTCGCCCGTAGCGTTTAGAAACCAGACATAATTCAAAGGTTATGGTGCCGAGGAAATTACATTGTTATCGACCGTAAAGGAATCTCCGTCTGCAAGAATACAAACCATGGTTTTTCCTGTATTTAGAAGAATCTCGTTGCCGTCATCATCATAGTATCTGGTTGCACCATAATCGGAAGCCTTTTTCCAGGTAACATGAATGCCCTTTCCATTAGTGAAAAACCAACCATCTCGCGTAGTGTCGTGGCACTGGAAGGCCAGATATCCCTTTTGGTCACGAACCTCATAATAGGTATTTTGAACCAGAATGTTCTTAAAGGATAGCTGCTGGTCATTTGCAAGATCGATATGTGGACCATCCACGTCACGGGAAAGGTGTTGGTAGCGGTCATAGAGTCCGGTCTTTTCGTTATAGATGAAATAGCAGTTGGTAACAGGATAAGCAAGTGACATATCTACCTTTGCAGCGGTAATGGAATCTGCATATTGATTCAGCGTATTTGGTGCTTCGTCATCTGCAAAGAGGTAATGCTGTTCATCTGCATAGCCATCCCGGTACTTATCAGAATAACCATAATAATCCATAGCCTTTTCCAGAAGCTTTGTACTGGTAAAAGCGTTGTCATAATCGTTCTTCGCAACATCCCGGTAATAAGCGCTTCCATAATCAATGCAGTCAATGTGCTGGGTGTCGTTGCGCCCCATGATTTCATCCATATAGAATGGACCACCATAGTGGACGATTACCGCATCCCATTCAAATGCCCAGTAAGCGAAATAGTCGCGGCAGCTTCGGATATTTCCAAGCTTTTCAAAATTGCTCCAGTCATCAAAAATCGCCATCAGACGTGTCATGCTGGCTTCTACATTACATTCATAGAGAATATCTGCCTGTGAGAGGCCGTACTGACTCGCTGTATTGGAGTTCGGAATCATGACGGCAATCGGCCTGGTAGAAGCAACCGAAGGATCTACCCATTCATTCGTCAGCCGGCTGCGGACCATTCCTTCATGGGAAGGAATGGCTGCAGCATCTGTATTATCATCTGTAGAATCACTGCTGGAGGAATCTACGGAAGAATCTTCAGCGTCTTCCGGTATGGTTGTAATTACGTCTACAGAAGGTGTGGTATCTTTATTTGCCCTGCCGCATGCGGCACAACCGGAAACAATCAGCAGCGCAGATAAGGTAAGTAAGGATAATTGCTTGAATTTAATCACGTATAACCCTCCCCTGATTTCTCAATAGTTACAGTGTAGCACAATTTGTCCAAAATAAAAAGACAGGAAAGCATGTACATTCCTGTCTTTTGTATTCATGGACTATTAGTGATAAAGGCTGCAGTTTAGTTGATGGATACACCGTCAGCTAAGAAGCTGTCTCCATCCTTGATAATACATACCATGGTCTTACCGGTATTGAATTCTACTTCGTTACCGTTGTCATCATAGTATTTGGTCGGTTCGTAATCAGCGGTCTTTTTCCAGTTTACATGGATTGCTTTACCGTTGGTGATGTAGTAACCGTCTCTGGTAGTGTCGTGTACCTGGAATGCCAGATAACCTTTTGCATCACGCACCTCGTAATAGGTACTCTGAATAATGATGTTCTTGAAGGAAAGCTGTTCGTTGGTGGCACCGTCTACATCGGCTTTTCCGTAAATGCTGCGGTAATATAAACCATCCTCTGCATTATAGCTGAAGGAGGTTTTGGTAATCGGATAGGCAGGAGTTAAATCTACTTCCTTTGCATCAATGGCATCGCTATAGGCTTCCAGGGTATTCGGTGTGCTGGAGGGAGCAAATTTGTAATGTGCACCCTGATAGTACTGGTCGCGGTAGGTTTTGGAATAACCTAATTTATCGATTGCTTCGTTGATGCCGTCTGCACTTGCATAAGCATTCTGGGGAGCCTTACGGTCTTTAGTACGGTAAAATGCATTGGCATATAATCCATCATGATGGGTTTCACCATAATTACATCCTGTAATATTGTCTGTTCCTTCACGCTCGATAATATCATTAATATAGAAAGGCCCGCCAAAATGAACATAAATAGAATCTGCCTCTAATGCCCAGTATACAAAATAGTCACGGCAGCTGCGGACATTACCGATTCGGTCTAAGCCTTCCCAGTCCTTAATAACAGCCATGCTTCTGGTGATTCCACCCTCTACCGGACATTCATAAAGGATATCGGCTTTGGAAAGATTATAATGCGGCAATGCACCGGAATCATTCGGGGACATGATGGCAATCGGTCTCGCCTTCTCAAGATCACCACTGATCCATTCGTTGGTAAGAGGGCTGCGGACCATTCCTTCTTCCGGGGGAACATCCTCTTTAGTAGTTTCTTCTTCTACAGATTCTTCCTGCGTGGTCTCCTCCTTAGCCGGCTGAGACTGGATGATGGGCTCGACAACAGGCTGAACTTCTTCTGTATCTTTTCCACAGCCGGTTAATATAAAAGCTGCCGATAAGGCAACTATGGATAACGCCTTTAAGTACTTCATGATAATTTCCTCTCTTTCTGTAATTCTGTGGGTTAAAAACTCACATTGCCTATTATAGCATAGGAAGAATAAGCAGTCACTAACAAAATTATTAAGCTTTGATAAATTTTAAGGACATATATAATGGTGATTCTGCAGACTAAATTTTATTAAATCGGAAATTCACTTGTGAAAATGGTAAGAAAAGGGTAAAATAGTAAAAGAGTTTATCATGGAGGCTTATGATGAAAAAAATAATTGTAACAGGATGTAATGGCCAGTTAGGACGGGCTATTAATTTGGAGCTTGCAGGAAATCCGGAGCTTGAGTTTGTAAATACAGATGTAAACGAGCTGGATATTACGAATATTGATGAGGTATTAAAGTTGGCACGCGAGGTAAAGCCTTATGCGATTATCAACTGTGCTGCACATACCGCAGTCGATGCTTGTGAAACCGATGTGGACAATGCTTACCGCATTAATGCCATCGGCCCACGCAACTTAAGTATTGCTGCAACGCAGACCGGCGCAAAGATGGTTCATATTTCTACGGATTATGTATTTAACGGGAAGTCGGATCATCCATATATCGAATTTGATACGCCGGATCCGCAGGGCATATATGGAAAAACGAAGCTGCAGGGCGAGAACATGGTAAAGCAGTTTGCAGACCGTTTCTTCATCTTCCGCACTGCATGGCTTTATGGTGATGGCAGGAACTTTGTGAAAACGATGCTGCGCCTTGCCGAAACCAATGATCAGGTCAGTGTTGTCAGGGATCAGGTAGGAAGCCCTACCAGTACGAGGGAGCTTGCAGGAGCGATTGCACATCTGCTCTTTACCGAGAATTATGGACTGTTCCATGCAACCTGTGAAGGAAGCTGCTCATGGGCAGACTTTGCGGAAGAGATTTTCCGCCTTGCAGGAAAGAATACGAAGGTAAATCATATTACAAGCGAAGAATTTGCAGCGAAGGCACCGCGTCCTTCCTATTCCATTCTGGAGAACTATATGTTAAAGCTTACCTCCGATTACCGGTTTGCAGACTGGCACGATGCAATTGAAAGTTACATTAAAGGAATGAAATAGGATGACATTTTTAACAGACTTAACACATAACATTATTTTCATGTCAGCAATCACCGGCTGGTTTGTTGCACAGGTTCTGAAAACCATTATTCATATTATTGTGAACAAACAGTTTGTCGCAGAACGACTGGTAGGGGGCGGTGGAATGCCGAGCTCCCATTCGGCAACGGTATGTGCACTTGCAACGGCAACCGGAATCCGGTATGGTGGCGGAAGCTTTGAATTTGCACTGGCGGCGGTCTTTGCAATTGTGGTAATGTATGATGCGATGGGTGTGCGTCAGGAAACCGGTAAGCAGGGCAAGGTACTGAATGAAATGATGGAGATTTTTACCCAGATGGGTAAGAACATCGATGCCGAGAAGGCACTTAAGGAATTGGTGGGACACACGCCGCTGCAGGTACTGATGGGAGCTATTCTGGGGATCATTATTGCAATTGGAATGTGTAATATGCAATTTTTCGCTTAAGAGAGAGATTATTATAAATAGTACTTAATCAAAGTAGCACATTAAATAAGGTAAAGGAGAATTCTATGCAGAAGATAGCATTAATTACAGGTATTACAGGACAGGACGGCTCATATCTTGCCGAGTTCCTGTTAGAGAAGGGATATGAGGTTCATGGTCTGGTGCGCAGACACAGTATTTCCAATACAGCACGTATCGACCACATTCTCAATTCCGAGTATAATAAAGTGAAGTTTTTCCTACACTATGCAGATACCACCGACTCCAGCAATCTGATGCGACTGATTGCTGAAATCCGTCCGGATGAGGTTTATAACCTGGCTGCGCAGTCCCATGTTGGCGTATCCTTTGAGGTTCCCGAATATACGGCAGAGGCAACGGGCGTAAGCACCTTAAAGCTTCTCGAAGCAATTCGTGTCAATGGTGGTAACTGCAGATATTATCAGGCTTCCACCTCTGAGCTGTTTGGAGGAATCCCGGAAACAGCGCCGCAGAGTGAGAAGACTCCGTTTTATCCGAAGAGCCCGTACGGAGCAGCCAAGCTTTACTCCTACTGGATCACTGTAAACTACAGAGAATCCTATAACATGTTTGCATGCAACGGTATTCTCTTTAACCATGAATCTCCGAGACGTGGAGAGAATTTCGTGACGCGTAAGATTACGCTTGCCATTGCAAACATTATGGCAGGTAAGCAGGAGAAATTAAGCCTTGGGAATATGAATGCCAAGCGTGACTGGGGATTTGCAGGCGACTATGTAAAGGGTATGTGGATGATGCTTCAGCAGGACAAGCCGGATGATTTCGTGCTTGCAACCAATGAAACCCATACCGTTCGTGAGTTCGTAGAGGAATCCTTCAGGCAGCTTGGAATTACGATCCGCTGGGAAGGAACCGGAGTAGACGAGAAGGGATACGATGCTGAAACAGACCGACTTCTTGTAGATGTGAATCCGGAATTCTATCGTCCCGCAGAAGTGGAATTCCTCTGGGGCGACTGTACGAAGGCCGAGAAGACACTTGGCTGGAAGAGAGATGTAGATTTCAAGGGTCTGGTTGCCATGATGATGGACGCAGATATGAAAGAGATCGCAGGAATGAGCTGCGAGGAATATAAGAATCGCTAATGATTTCCGTAACTGGTATTTTTCTTTATATGTTGATTACCTGCTATGTGCTGGGATTTTGTTGTTACGAATTACTGGCCGGATTCCAGAGAAAGCAGGAGAAAGCGTTTCATGAGGAACCGCATCGGACATGGACCGGCTGTGTGTATGCCGGAGTGGCATTCACGGTGTTCTATGCCCAGATGTTCAGTATCTTCTACAAAGTAGGACTTTTTGCGAATGTGCTGCTGCTCATCCTGGCAGCGGCCGGTGTGATTTTTTACCGGGACAGATTTGCAGAAGAACTGAAGCGTTTATGGAATCAGAGGAATATCAAAAGAGCAATGGTTTATGCGTTGCTCTTTCTGTTGTATGCCTACGGAACATCCCGTGGGATTGAGCATTATGATACCGGGCTGTATCATGCGCAGAGTGTCCGGTGGATTGAAGAATACGGAGTAATCCGGGGACTTGGAAACCTGCACAGCCGGCTGGCTTACAACAGCGCGGCATTCCCATGGACCGCATTGTATAGCTTCCGCTTTCTGGGAGGCCAGTCCTTTCACTGTGGAGCAGGATTTCTGGCATGGCTTCTTTCCGTGGTATGTGTGAGCAGATTCTGGGAGAAGGGAAGCAGGAGCTTCCGGTTGTCAGACTTTGCCCGTGTGATGGCGGCATACTACCTGTTTAATATTTTTGATGAAATGATTTCACCGGCATCCGATTATTTTATGGTGTTGCTGGTATTTTATGTGGTAATCCGGTGGCTCATGCTGGTGGAGGATGGTGTCACGGATTACTTTCCTTACGCCATGCTTTGTGTACTGGGTGTAACCATTCTGACAATGAAGCTTTCGGGAGCTGTGATTCTGCTGCTGGTATGGTATCCTGCGATACAGATGATCCGGCAGAAGAGGTGGAAGGAGACGGGCTGTTTTCTGCTGACCGGATTCCTTACGGCACTTCCGTATTTTATCCGGAATGTACTGCTTTCCGGATGGCTGGTTTACCCGTTTACTTCGATTGACCTCTTTGATCTGCCTTACAAGATTCCGAAGGGCGCGGCAGAATACGATGCCCGTGAAATCAAGGTCTGGGGGAGAGGGTACAGTGATGTGACCCGTTATGGAGAGGGAATCACAGAGTGGTTTCCGGACTGGTTCCGGTCACTTTCATTAACGGATCAGGGATTTTTCCTGCTGGCAGTAAGCGGACTTGTTCTACTGATTGGCATTGTGCTTGGGACACTGATCCGGAAGAAAAAGGATCAGCTTCCTGTATTGTTTTCCGTTGGTGTTGTGAATGTCTGCTTTGTATTCTGGATGGCCACTTCACCGCTTGTCCGTTATGGCTGCGTATTCCTTTGGCTTACGGCCGTACTGGACTGGGGATATGTTTATGTGACATGGATCCAGAGGTTTGACCGGGGAAGGATTGCATTTCTTTTCCTGATTTTACTTGGAATTTATAAAGCAGGAGCTTTTGGAATAGAAAATGTCCGCAGCTTTACGCCGGAATATTTTGTAAAGCAGAAGGACTATGAGCATTTTGATACGATTGCTTATGATATGCACGGCTACACCTTTTATTATCCGAAGGAGGGTGACCGTACCGGATATGATGCTTTTCCTGCCGCACCATGGCAGAAAGAAGATATATTGATAGGAGAAACCATTCAGGAGGGATTATCAGATGATGGAAAAAACAGATAAGATTTATGTGGCCGGACATCGGGGGCTGGTTGGAAGCGCAATCGTGCGTAACCTTGAATCCAAGGGCTACACCAATATTATTGGAAGAACACACAGAGAACTGGATCTGACCAACCAGCAGCAGGTACGTGATTTCTTCGAAGAAGAAAAGCCGGATGTAGTTGTTCTGGCAGCAGCCAAGGTGGGTGGAATCAATGCAAACAATACCACACCTGCCGAGTTCGCTTATGAGAATATGCAAATCCAGTGTAACGTGATCGAGTGCTGCCACAGATATAAGGTAAAGAAGCTGTTATTCTTAGGAAGCACCTGCATTTATCCGAAGATGGCACCGCAGCCGATTCCGGAGGATGCATTGCTCACCGGTCCTTTGGAAACAACGAATGAGGCGTATGCGATTGCCAAGATCGCCGGTCTTGAAATGTGCAAGTTTTATAAGAGACAGTATGGAGATGACTTTATCAGCTGTATGCCGACTAATCTTTATGGACCGCATGACAATTATGACCTACAGGGATCGCATGTAATGCCTGCCATGATCCGGAAATTCCATGAAGCGAAGGAAAACAAGTCCCCTTCCGTAGAGCTTTGGGGAACCGGGACACCGCTTCGGGAGTTCTTATATGTAGATGATATGGCAGATGCCTGTGTTTTCCTGCTTGAGAATTACAGCGGAGAACAGCATGTGAACATCGGAACTGGCAAGGAAGTAACCATTAAGGAGCTTGCAGAAACTGTTAAGGATGTTGTCGGATACGAGGGCGAGATCGTATGGAACAGGGATATGCCGGACGGTACACCGAGAAAGCTTACCAACGTGGATAAGCTTCACGGACTTGGCTGGACTCATAAGGTTGAGCTGCGCGAAGGCGTACAGCTTGCTTATGACTGGTTCCGGGAAAATGTACAGAATGCAAGAATGTAATATAGAGAACAGGATAAGAATGAAGCTGCACATTGAACCTCAATGTGTAGCTTTTTTGACAAAAAATGGTATATCTAATGTACAATTTTGCCTTTGGCATTGTATAATGAGATCCCTTTTGGTAACGTAAATTATATGAAAAACTGTGAGTGAAGATCGTAACGGGATGGGGAGCAAATGAAGAATATAAGAATACAGTGGTTTGTTTTATTCATAATGGTATTACTGCTGATGGGATGCGGTGTGCAAAAGAATGTAGACCTTAAATCTGATCAGGGGATGAAGATTGCCAATGCTTTACCCGTACGTGAAGATACCGGATCCGATCGCAGCAATTTGGACATGCTGGACGAGATATTGGTTCAGTGCCTGACGGATTATGATATAAATAAAAGTGAAAACGAAGACTGGATGATTTATGAGTGCGAACCGATTGAGGATACCTTTTATGCCGACTGCCCGGTAATTGAGGTTAAGAAGAATTTTACATCTGAAATACTTACCTACGAAGAAGCGAAGCCTTTTTTCCGGGACATCATCGACTATGACCAAATGTGGCATTATGTGGAAAATAATAACGAATATGGGATTGGGCAGATATTTGAAGCAGCTCAGGGTAACGAAGCTTATTATCTGCTGTTTTTGGAGAATGATTCCTTCCTGGTTCATGTAGAAGGAAAGCTTCGATTAGAATCGGAACTGGTTTCACAACCGTGGGATCAGGAGGTCAGAAACCAGTATGGCAGGGAAATGGTGGAATGCGCGGATGGCATCATCGCACAGATTATAAGTGATATTTCTTTTGTGAACAGGGAAGCGCGGTATGAATTCTGTCCGGGTGAAGAAGAAACCTATCAGGCTGTACTGGAAATAGAAGATGGAGAACCAATGCAATATCACTTTACACTTTATCGTGGGAATAAAGAAATGCAGGACATAAGCTGGACTTCCCGCTTTGAAAGTTATCCGGAATTTCTGAATGCCAACAGGGATGGCTATGTAGATATGATGGTGGCAATCGATCAGGTTCCCGCATATGAAATCCACGATTTGTATATATGGAATAATCAAAGTGGGTGCTTTGAACAAGTGGTATATGATGATGTTCTTGCGTGGATTGAAATAGAGGAGGATGGTATCCGGAACTGGATTAGAAATGGGGATGGGTATATTTTACAAACTTTGCAATGGAGAGGAAAGGAATTAATTCGGGTAAAGGAAGAGGAAATAGCGCCAATAAGTGAGACAGCACAATCCGGAGCGAAGAGCTTTGATAGTACACGTGACTTTCCTTATGAGAATATGCAGGCTGTAAGTGATGAAGTTTATGAAGTTCTTAAAGATGCTTATGGGAAAATGGACTTTAGTGTTGAATTTAAAGGAGGAAATATCGAGGATAATTCCGAGTATATTTATGCCGGTCTTAAACGGACAGAACAGGAAATGAAAAAGATAGATGAGCATTTTGATCCGCATGAGTATATTTACTATGTATTTGACATGGATGGTGATTCACTCCCGGAAATCTGTGTCTGGAAATACATGACATATATTTTTAAATATGACGCGGAAGAGGATGCGGTTCATTTATGGCATGAAATAAAGTCGCCGTGGGAGCAGGTCTTTGGAACAAACAAGTTAGGATGGAACTGGGAAGGAATGCGTTGCAGTATGTGCGAACTGGACCAGAATGGAGATACTGTCTCCGGGGTCTGTTTCATGGAAGAAGCAGTATGGAGCAATGGAAAAGAGACATTTCTTGTAACTATGCCATTTGATCTGTCGGATGATCAAAAATTTGTATGGACCGAGAAAATGAAAAGCGAAGCATATTATAGCCGGGAAGATGATTTGTTCTTCTTTCCGGTCACAAAAGAGCAGTATCAGGAACTTACCAAACGATTTTATGAAGCAGAAACACTGGCAGACCAGGAACGAAAAAAGGTAGGTTATACCTATGATGAACTTTCAGGTAAAAAAATGTGTGAACAGTGTACAAAAATGAAAGCACTTTATTTGTAGGTTTGGTTGAGAAACAAATACAAAATATTACGTTTGATAGATTAGAGATGCCCTATCAGATATAAACACTATAGGATATCTCTATTGAATTAACTAATGGTATTACTTTCACACTCTGAATAAATTTTCTGAATGTCGCTTTCAGAAAAAATATAGGAGAATGTTGTCACAATTGTTGATAGGGGAACTCCATTTTTTATCAGAAGTTTAATGTTTTTAATGGAGTTTTCTTTGGTAGCTTCTTCTGTAGCCTTTTGCGCTGCCTCTTCTGCGGCTTTAGCACATTCAATTTCTACGATTTCTCTTACAATATCACTCATTTCGTTTTCTCCTTTCGGTGTTTCATCCTGTCAGCATATTTCCAACTGTTCATAGTTCTCCTTTGGTATATGGCAGGGGATAGATCAATCACATCTGATATAATTTCACAAACGGGATATGAAAACTGAAAAACACCTTACATACGGGTTCAAACATTCAGAAAAGTATGAGTATCCTGAAAATCTCCTGCTTATTAAAATAAGTAAATTGGAATAGTTAAAGCATAGACTTTCTATAATGAGTTTCCGGAAGATAAAACAGCGGATGCTGTTCTGTCATAAATGAAACAAAAGAATGTAAGAAACGGTATGCTTTGATAGGATATTAACACAAAATATATGGAAATAGCAACAAATTTCACAAAAAGTGGATAGAGAAGTTTGAGGTGATTTTTTGTAACCTTTTACCATAGTGCAGGGGATCAGGAGTGAAAAAAAGATAATTACATGAAATGATTAAAATTGTCATATCTTATGTATAATTTTGACATTTGTGTTGTATGGTTATTTTATTTACGTTAAAATAAATCTTAGAAAATAGATTATATCACTTTCTTGTGGGGAACAGGGAAAAGCGGATGAGGGGAACTTTACTATGAAAATTTATGAAATTCTTTTAGGGATTATTATGCTGGGAGTGACACAGCTAAGTCAAATTCCGGCAGATATAGAGGTAAACGATGTTGTTGTGGAATCAGATTATTCTGATATAGAGACAGGCAATATTGTTACAGAGTCAGACTATTCTGACACAGAAGTAAGTGATGCTGCAATTGAGCCAGATTATTCTGAAACAGAGATAGACGATATCGCAGTGGAGTCAGGTGATACTGATATGAGTATTAGTAATGCTGCTACAGAAGAGGATTATTCTGACAGAGTATCCATAGAACGGCGGGATGAGTCTGTTTATGATGAAGAAGGTCGGTTAATTGCTATTGTTTATTACGATAAACCGGTACTTCAAGGGGATTCAGAGGCTGCAAAGAAGATTAATACTTATTTTGAAAAAGAAGCCGAAGCTTTTTATGATCGAGGAACAGGTATTTCATGGCTTTCCCAAATAAATTTTTATGAAGAATTTAAAAATGGAATGGAGCTGATGAAGGAAAGGTGGGGGAATGAAATGTTATCGCAACATCCAACCCACTATACCATGGACACCCGTGTTTGTTATATGGATGAAGATATGATTAGTATTGTACAAGTCTGGAATTATAACCTTGAGCACAATAACTGGCATTGTTATGGAAGTACCTTTGATTTACGGACAGGTGAACTAATTCCGATTACAAAGCTCATTAGCATAAAACCGGAAGAAATGAAGGCAATTTTTCTTATCACAGGAAATATTATAGATATCGGAGTATATGAAGTTCTCAAAGATGATAATTATGTTATAGATGATTGTGGACATCGTATTGATATGAAATATGAGTATTTCTATGATGGGGAATCGTATTATCTGATTAATGAATTTGCATTGGAGTTTCGGACAAGTCTTGTGATTAAGTGGAACGGTAAATGGGGAGAAAACCTGGAAGTCACAGAGTTTTATTATTACACAGATCGTACAACAGGACAGATCGCATGTCGGGAGCCTGGAATGTCATAGAACGAACACTATTTTGGAGGAACGAACATGAGAAGTACAATGATTATTATGAGTCTGTTATTTGCTACATGGGTTGGATATAAAAAGCCGGAAACACAAATCGTAAAGAATTATGAATATACAAAGACAGAAGCAGAGATGGACGCAGCCGAACAGGAAAACAGGAAGTGGTTTGAGAGTGATAAGGAGTGGGCAGACAGAAGAACGAAAAGTAATTCAACTCTGGAGGTTACCATAGAGCGTACAGATCATTCTGTTTTCAATGAAGAAGGCTTGCTGTTGGCTAGTATTTATTATGACAGACCGGTTGTTACAGGTGATACTGTTGCGGCGGAGAAAATTACGGAATTCTTTGAAGATGAGGAAATGGAGTGGCTTTTGGGATTGAGAAGTCCATTGGACTTTAAGGAAGAGGATACCCACTATTACAACCATGAGTTTGGAGACTTTTTATATGCTGTGCAAAAAATGCGTCAATGGTATGGTGATGAGGATGTGGCTGAATGGCCATGCATATATAGCATAGAAACCAGAATTGTGTATATGGATGATGATATATTGAGTATTATGCAGATTATGGAAAAACGTACAGAACGAAGGGAATATAATTATTTTGGAAGTACATTTGATCTAAATACAGGAGAACTCCTGAAACTTACAGATCTGGCAGATATGAGTAGTGAGGACGTGGGAAATATCTTATCCAAAGTCGGATATCCGGCTCCTTTTAATGTATTATCAGATAATTATACTCTTGTAAGTTATGGAGAAGAAATTAATATGGCCTATCAGTTTTTTGTGGATGAGAATTACCTGTATCTGTTAGATAACACAAGGCGGAATTATAACGATGGGATCATATACCGGGTCGATGAGACAGGAGAGCCGGTCATGCTGGAATGCAGGATCGAAAGGAAAGACAATAAGAATAGAATCCGTTCAAGGATCATTACAGATTATTAGGCGTATCAGATGAAAACAACTGTAAAATAGGACATTCTTATGAAGAACGGGAAAAGATGAGGGGAACTTTACAATGAAAGTTTATGAAATTATTTTAGGAATTATTCTGATAGGAATGACGCAGCTAAGTCAAATTCCGGCAGATATAGAGGTAAAAGATGTTGTTGTGGAATCAGATTATTCGGATACAGAGGAAAATAATACTGCCACGGAGTCAGGCTGCCACTGCACAGAGAGAAGTGAGGCTGCTACTGAGTCAGATGATTCTGACACGGAGGTAAGTGATGTTACTACTGAGTCAGATGATTCTGACACGGAGATAAGTGATGCTGCGATAGAAGTAGATGAACAGGAAAATATGGAATGGCTTGAGAGTGATGAGGAATGGGAGGACAGAAGCACCAAAAGTAATTCGACTCTGGAAGTTACCATAGAACGTACAGACTATTCTATTTACAATGAGGATGGACTGACGATGGCCATTATTTATTATGACAGACCGGTTGTTTCTGGAGATACCGTTGCAGCAGAGAAAATCACAGAATTTTTTGAAAAAGAAGAACAGGACTGGTTTGCAGGAACGGGAAGATTATTAGATTTTCCCGGAAA
>ERZ1026860.130-NODE-130-length-58307-cov-22.818822_pt1 | contig 58307 bp, 55 predicted proteins | sample MGYA00380160_ERZ1026860 | MGnify/ENA primary metagenome ERZ1026860 (study PRJEB33269, sample SAMEA4719796) | human gut metagenome | biome: human-associated habitat; feature: organic feature; material: feces | place: Cameroon | collected 2013-10 ... | reverse complement strand
GTGGGTGAGGGGTCGGGGTGGGGAAGGGTCGATAGTGCGGCGGGCTTTCTGCGGTGTCGGAGAAATTTCCTACCTTTGCAGTCCAAAATATATTATGATGGAGACAAGGTTAAGCACAATAGAGGAGGCTGTCGAGGATTTCAAACAGGGAAATTTCGTTATAGTGGTCGATGATGAGGATAGGGAGAATGAGGGAGACTTGATTATAGCTGCGGAAATGGTAACTGCGGAGAAGGTTAACTTCATGTTGAAGCATGCGAGAGGGGTGCTTTGCGCTCCGATAACGATGTCTCGTTGCAGGGAATTGGAGTTGCAGCATCAGGTTATCGATAATACTTCCGTTCTCGGTACGCCTTTCACGGTTACGATCGACAAGTTGGAGGGTTGTTCGACGGGGGTTTCGGCTGCGGACAGGGCTGCTACGATCAGGGCTTTGGCTGATCGGTCATCGACTCCGGGTACTTTCGGACGGCCGGGACACATCAATCCGTTGTATGCTCAGGAGAACGGTGTGCTGAAACGGGCGGGGCATACGGAGGCAACGATTGATTTGGCTCGCTTGGCGGGGCTTTATCCTGCGGGGGCTTTGATGGAGATTATGAATGAGGACGGAACGATGGCGAGAATGCCCGATTTGATGAGGTTCGCAGAGCGTTATGGTTTGAGGATAATCACGATAAAGGATTTGATTGCGTACAGAATAAGGACGGAAAGCCTCATTAACAGGGAGCAGGAGGTCTTTTTGCCGACGCAATGGGGCGATTTCAAATTGATTGCTTACACGCAGAAGGATAGCAATCTGACGCATTTGGCTTTGAAAAAGGGCGAATGGGAGAAGGGGGAACCTGTGTTATGCAGGGTGCATTCTTCGTGTGTGACGGGTGATATTTTCGGTTCCTGCAAGTGCGACTGCGGAGAGCAGCTGCATACCGCCATGCAGATGATAGAGAAAGAGGGTAAGGGCTTGTTGGTTTACATGAGTCAGGAAGGCAGAGGCATAGGTTTGGTCAACAAATTGAAGGCATATCATCTTCAAGAGCAGGGAATGGATACGGTGGATGCCAATTTGGCACTGGGCTTCAAGGCTGACGAGAGGGATTACGGCATCGGGGCTCAAATATTGAGGGATTTGAATGCCACGAACCTAAGGTTGATGTCCAACAATCCCAAAAAGAGAAGCGGATTGGAGGGGTATGGAATAAGGATTTCGGAGAATGTGCCTTTGATTATCAGCCCTAACAAATACAGTGAAAAGTATTTGAAAACCAAGAGGGAGAAAATGGGTCATACATTGCCGGAAAAATAAACCGGAAGCGAAAGATGTCATAACCGAAATAAAAATACTATATTTGCAAACGGTAAACACGGCGAGAAAGATGGGAGAGGCAGAGGTTCTGATAGGGAAAATAGAAGCCAAGGTGGAGGAACTCATCTTGAAAAACAAAGATTTGGAAGCCAAGTTGGCTCTTCTGGAAGAGAAAAACGACCTGTTGGAAGAGGAAAACGCCGTATTAAAGAAAGAGAAAGAAGATTTAGAAGACAGAGACATAACAATAAAATTAACAAAGGCAATAGAGCAGAAAGAGGATATAGATGAATTGAGGGCGAGGATAAACGAATTGTTGCAGAAGGTGAACAAAAGTTTGGCTTTGTTGGTTGCAATACAAAATAAAGACATCGATTATGAACGGGGAGATGATTTGTATAAATGTGGAGTTGGCTCAGAGAACGTACAGGGTTAACGTTCGGGAAAGTGAAAAGACCGTGTTTGAAGATGCTTCCAAGATGATCGATGATACAATAAAAGGTTACGAAGCGAAGTATGCTTATAAGGATAAACAGGACTTACTTGCCATGGTATTATTGCAGTATGTTACGGCATTCATCAAGCAGAACAGGACGCTGAACGATAACAACAGGACGCTGACTGAACGTTTGGAAGCAATGCTTCAAAACCTTGAAAAGAGTATTTGACAAACCAAAAGAACAATATACCGCATCGATTTCGTTGCAGTCTGTAAACTCAACACTAAAACAATAACGAGTTAAGCTCATTTTGGAGAAAACAGGCCTCATTTCCGTAAGGAAATCTCTTTGGAGACGGTGGAAGTTTGACACGAAAGGCACTCAAATCTTTTTATTTCGGAGTTTACTATACTCCATAACGGGTCGATGCGGTTTTCCTTATATCCCAAGTCCGGTTCGGAATGTTTCCCTCCCATGCTCGAAGGCTTCAATAAATAACTAATTTATAACACAAACACATGGTAGTAATCTATATTGTCATCGGATTGGCGGTCGGTCTTGGGGTCGGAATAGCTTTATCCGCAACGAAATTGAGAAACGCTTTGGAGAAGAAAAGCGTGCAGGTCTTGAAAGAGGCAGAGGAAAAATCCGAGATTTTGAAAAAGGAAAAAATTCTGCAAGCCAAGGAGAAGTTTTTGCAAATGAAAGCCGAGCATGAGAAGCAGGTGCAGGAGAGAAACAACAAAGTCATGCAGGCAGAGAACAAAATCAAGCAAAAAGAGCAGGCTTTGAACCAAAAAGTCGAGGAATTGCAGAAAAAAAGTACTGAATTTCTTGCTGCAAAGGATAATCTCAACAAACAGGCCGAAAGACTCCAAGTACGCCAACAGGAAGTCGAGAAAGCATACAGGGAAAGCATAACGAAATTGGAACAAATGGCAGGTTTGTCCGCCGAGGAGGCAAAGGCACAACTGATAGACAGCCTGACGGAAGAGGCCAAAAACGATGCGGCAAACAAGATAATGGAGATTGTGGAAGAGGCAAAGTTGACTGCCAACCAACAAGCCAAGAAAATCGTCATCGAATCCATACAGAGAACGGCAACAGAGAACGCAATAGAAAACACGGTTTCTGTTTTCAATCTTGAAAGCGAAGAGGTGAAAGGTAGGATTATCGGTCGTGAGGGTAGAAACATCAGAACATTGGAGAATCTTACCGGTGTGGAAGTCATAATAGATGATTCTCCCGATGCCATCTTGCTTTCATGCTTCGACCCTGTGAGAAGAGAGGTTGCAAGACTTGCTTTGCATAAACTTGTAACAGACGGACGTATTCACCCTGCAAGAATAGAGGAAGTCGTTGCAAAAACCAAGAAACAAATAGAGCAAGATGTAATAGAAACCGGAAAGAGAACGTGCATAGACTTGGGTATCGTGAACATGCATCACGAGTTGATACGAATGATAGGCAAGATGAAATATCGTTCTTCCTACGGACAGAATCTCTTGCAGCACTCCCGTGAGGTGGCTAACCTTTGTGCCACGATGGCAAGCGAATTGGGATTGAACCCTAAAATAGCCAAAAGAGCGGGTTTGTTACACGATATAGGCAAAGTGCCTGACAACGAACCCGAACTTCCGCACGCAATACTCGGAATGAAACTTGCCGAGAAGTATAAGGAAAAGCCGGAAGTAAGCAATGCAGTCGGTGCTCACCATGATGAGATAGAAATGCAGAGCCTTTATGCTCCGATAGTGCAAGTTTGCGATGCCATATCCGGTGCAAGACCGGGAGCAAGACGAGAAGTTGTGGAAGCATACATCAACCGATTGAATAAATTGGAAGAAATGGCGATGAGCTACCCGGGAGTAGTCAAGACATACGCAATACAAGCCGGTCGAGAGTTGAGGGTTATCGTCTCCGCAGAAAAAGTATCCGATCAGGAAGCAAATCAAATCTCTTTCGATTTGTCCAAGAAGATACAAAATGAGATGGTTTTCCCGGGAATGATAAAGGTAACTGTCATACGGGAAACGCGAGCAGTGAACTATGCAAAGTAGAATCATTTTATAGTTTTCATTGGTTATTTACTTATTGGAGGATATGCCCGAAAGGCATATCCTTTTTTCGTATCTTCTTGCAGCAATTCCATTCCTCTTATTTGCCCGTTATGTTTTCATGAAACGCCGTTCTACGATAATAGAACGCCGTTTTGGTATGCGAAAAGGGGCATTCGTTACTTGGGATATGCGATCGGGAAATGTGTTTGCGGTTAAAAGTTCACAATTACTTAATATGAGGCTCGCAGGATTTTGTTACCTTTGCAGGGAATTATATTGAGAAAGACGGAAAAGATGAAATCGAAGAACGATATGTCGGCTTTTGCCGCTTCTATTTTGAAAGTGTTTGCCTCAAATCCTGCTTCATGTTTGAATTGCAAGCAGGTGGCTTCACGTCTCGGCATTACGGACAGAGGAGGCAAAGAAATGATTCATAATCATCTGCAAAAGATGGCAGAGGATAATATAATAACGGAGCAGGAGAGGGGACGCTTCAAGCTGAACCCCAAATATATCACAAGCAATGCTCTGCCTGAACATTACATCGTTGGAACGGTGGACATGAAACAAACCGGCAAGGCTTACGTGATTTGCGACGAGGGCGGCGAAGACGTGTATATAAACATGAATAACACGAACCACGCTCTGCATGGGGACAAAGTGAAAGTGTATTTGTTCCCTCGGCGTAAGAAAAGGAAGAGAGAGGGGCAGATAGTGGAGATTTTGCGACGTGCAAAGACGTCTTTCGTCGGTGTTGTGCAGAAACACGGCAAGTTTGCTTTCCTTGTGTGCGACAGTAATACCATGCCGGTTGATATTTTCATCGATTTGAATGATTTGAACGGTGCAAAAGACGGAGAGAAAGCTTTGGCGGAGATAACGGATTGGCCCGAAAATGCGAACAATCCTTTCGGTAAGGTGATAAAAGTCTTGGGAGCTCCGGGCGAAAACGACGTGGAAATGCAGTCCATATTGTCGGAATACGATTTTCCTTTGTTCTTTCCCGATGCGGTGGAAAAGGAAGCGGAGAAGATACCTTTGGAATTGCCGAAGGCGGAGGTGGCGAAACGCAGGGATTTCAGGGCGGTAACCACTTTCACAATCGACCCTGTCGATGCGAAGGATTACGATGATGCCTTGTCGTTCCGCCGTTTGGAAAACGGCAATGTGGAGGTCGGAGTGCATATTGCCGATGTTACATATTATATAAAGGAACATACGGCTTTGAATGAGGAGGCTTACCGCAGGGGAACGTCGGTTTATCTTGTCGATAGGACGATTCCCATGTTGCCCGAGAAGTTATGCAACGGCGTTTGTTCCTTGCGACAGGACGAAGACAAGTTTGCATTCTCGGCAGTGTTCGAAATGAACGAGAAAGCCGAGGTTTTGAACGAGTGGTTCGGCAAAACCGTAATCCGTTCCGACCGACGTTTCGCCTACGAAGAGGCTCAAAAGGTGATAGAAACGGGAGAAGGCGAGTACTCCGATGAGATATTGTCGCTATGGGCATTGGCGGAACAGATGCGGAAGCGTCGTTTTCGGGCAGGAGCAATAAACTTCGAGAGCATAGAAGTGAAGTTCCGTTTGGACGAAAACGCCAAACCGACGGGCGTATATCTGAAAGAGAGCAAGGAAGCCAACTGGTTGGTGGAGGAGTTTATGCTGTTGGCGAACAAGCAGGTGGCGTCTTTCATCGGCAAAACGAGAAATAAGAGCAAGGCAAAGACCTTTGTCTATCGTGTACACGACGAACCCAATCAGGAAAAACTTGCAACCTTCAAGGAGTTCGTGGGCAAATTGGGATACAGTATCAACGATAAGACGCGAAGCAGTCTGACGAAAAGCTTCAACAAATTGTTCGATCAAGTTGCCGGAAAGGGCGAAGAGACGATGATAAGCATGATTGCCCTTCGCACAATGAGTAAAGCATATTATTCTTGCGACAATATCGGCCACTACGGCTTGGGTTTCCCGTACTATACCCACTTTACCTCGCCCATAAGACGGTATCCCGACGTGATGGTTCACCGTCTTCTGGAACGCTATCTCGACAATCAACCCTCTGTTGAGAAGGAAACCTACGAGCAAATGTGCGAACACTGTTCCAATATGGAGAAAAAAGCCTCCGATGCGGAGAGAGCGTCCGTCAAATTCAAACAAGCGGAATATCTTTCCGACAAAATCGGTCAGGTTTTCGGCGGAACCATCTCCGGAGTCAGCAAATGGGGATTGTATGTCATGCTCGACGAAAGCAAATGCGAGGGTTTGGTGCCGATGAAGGAGATAAACGACGATGTTTATGAGCTTGACGAGGATAATTTCCGCCTTGTCGGCAAGACGAAGTCGAGGATTTACCAGCTGGGACAGCCTGTCAGGGTCAAGATAGCAAGTGTCAACCTGTTCAAAAAGCAAATGAACTTCCTTTTAATGCCGAACGAAGAAGCGTAAACGGCGTAATCGAAGAATTAAACACACATAATCATATATGAGAATTTTATTATTGGGTTCCGGAGCGAGGGAACACGCCATGGCAAACAAGATAAAGCAAAGCCCACTCTGCGAAAACCTCTATATTTCGCCCGCAAATGCAGGCATGAAGGACGTGGGCGAATGCCTGAACCTCGGAAATGAATTTGAAAACATAAAGAATTTTGCCGTGGAACGGTCAATCGACATGCTGGTCGTGGGAAACGAGCAACCGTTGGTCGAAGGCATAGCGGACAGTTTTGCAAATGACCCCCGTACAAGCCGCATTACGGTCATCGGACCGAAGAAAGCCGCCGCCATGTTGGAGGGCAGCAAGGATTTTGCGAAGCATTTCATGTTCAAATACGGCATTCCGACAGCCCGCTACCGCAGTTTCGGCAAGCAGGAGCTCGAATCGGCGAAGCAATTCCTCAAAACCCTGTCCGCACCCTACGTTTTGAAAGCCGACGGCTTGGCAGCAGGCAAGGGAGTCATCATTTCCCCCACCTTGGAAGAGGCAGAACGGGAACTGGAAGCGATGCTGTCCGAGGGCAAATTCGGCGATGCCTCCTCCAAAGTGGTAATCGAACAATACCTTAGCGGCATCGAGTGCAGCGTTTTCGTACTTACCGACGGCAAACACCACATTGTCCTTCCCGAAGCGAAGGATTACAAGCGAATAGGCGAAGAAGACACAGGCCTGAACACCGGAGGCATGGGCAGCATCTCCCCCGTGGCATTCGCAGACGAAGCCTTCATGCACAAGGTCGAAGAAAGGATAATCCGCCCCACCGTTTCAGGACTTCAAAGCGAAGGATTGGAATACAAAGGCTTCATATTCATAGGACTGATGAACGTAAACGGCGACCCGTACGTGATAGAATACAACGTCAGAATGGGCGATCCCGAGACGGAAAGCGTGATGCCGAGGATAGAAAGCGACCTTGTGGAAGCCTTCATGCTCGTCGGCAGCGGCGAATTGGACAAATACACCCTCGAAGTGAAGAAAGACCACTGTGCAACGGTGATGTTGGTCAGCAAAGGCTACCCCGAGCATTACGAAAAGGGCAAACTCATCACCGGAACGGCGGATTGCGACCACTGTTACCTCTTTCACGCCGGCACGACGGCAAACGAGAAAGGCGAACTGCTCACCGCAGGCGGCAGAGTGCTTGCCGTAACCTCGCTCGGCAAGACAATGGAAGACGCCTTGGCGAACTGCTACCGTCAGGCGGCGAAAATCCGCTTCGAAGGCAAAACCCTGCGACGCGATATCGGCAAAGACCTGTTGAAATACCAAGAATAAAACCCCCGAAAACGATGAAACAATACCTCGAATTGCTGCAACGCATCATAGACACGGGCGTACCCAAGCACGATCGCACCGGAACCGGCACCCTGTCCGTCTTCGGCCACCAGTCAAGGTTCGATTTACAAGAAGGATTTCCCCTTTTGACCACCAAAAAGCTCCATCTGCGAAGCATAATCCACGAATTGCTCTGGTTTCTCAAAGGAAGCACCAACATAAACTACCTTCACCAACACCAAGTCAGCATTTGGGACGAGTGGGCGGACGAAAACGGCGACTTGGGCCCCGTTTACGGCAAGCAATGGCGTGCATGGCAAACGGCAGACGGCAGAGTGATAGACCAAATCAGCCAAGTCATCACCCAAATCAAAGAAAACCCCGACTCAAGACGCCTTTTGGTAAGTGCATGGAACGTCGGCGAAATCGAAAAGATGGCATTGCCGCCCTGTCACATCGTTTTCCAGTTCTATGTCGCCGAAGGCCGCCTCTCATGCCAGCTTTACCAACGCAGTGCCGACGTATTCCTCGGCGTACCCTTCAACATAGCATCCTACGCCCTGCTTACGCACATGGCAGCCCAAGTTTGCGGACTTCAAGTCGGCGAATTCATACACACACTCGGCGATGCCCACCTCTATCTCAACCATATCGAACAAGCAAAACTCCAACTCACCCGTCAACCCCTGCCCCTTCCCACCCTCAAACTCAACCCTTTCATACACAATATCTTCGATTTCAAATACGGAGACATCGCAATCGAACACTACAACGCCCATCCCCACATCAAAGCCCCCGTATCCAAATAACCAAACACCAGAAACCATGATAAAACTCATCGTAGCCAAAGCCTCAAACGACGTAATCGGCGACCGAAACACCCTCCTGTGGCACCTGAGCGAAGATTTGAAATACTTCAAAAGGCAAACCATCGGTCAAACCGTCCTGATGGGACGCAAAACATGGGAAAGCCTGCCCGTCAAGCCCCTTCCCCGCCGTCGGAACATCGTAATCAGCACCCAAGACGGCTATTCCGCCCCCGGAGCCGAAGTCTTCCACACCTTGGACGCCGCCTTGGAAGCCCTAAACGGCGAAACCCTCTACTGCATCGGCGGAGCCACCCTCTATAAGCAAATCCTGCCGCACTGCCACACCCTTTACATCACCCAACTCTTCAAACCCTACCGCGGAGACGCCCATTTCCCGCCCCTCGACCCCGCAATCTGGCACACCACACGCCTCTCCCCCGTGCTGCACGACCCGAAAGAAAACGTCGATTACCGCTTCGAAGTCCGCGAACGCCGCATTTGAAACACGAAAACCGCAAAACAAACACCGCATTTGCCGCAACCAACAAAAAAAACACTGTTTTTTCGCCATGAAAACACCCGAACAAACAAAAAAAACACTACCTTTGCACCACGCAAACACCGAAAGACAAAATACAAAAAGGTAAGTCGAGCCTGAATATCGACTAATATTTTCTTTAGCATGGGAACGTCGAGAGACGTCCCTCTCTTTTTTTAAAGCCGAAAACGAAACAAACCCACCTCAAACACCCCCGATTTCATACACGCAAACCCCCGTTCCCGACCGTAAACCGCCCGAACATGACAACAAAACCCAATACCACAACCGATAAACCCGACACTGCGACCGGCAACCGCCGCAACCCGCCACGCAAACCCCAGAACACACAACCATTTCGGCACTTTACACCGCACTTCCGCCGCATCGCAAACCGCAACCACCGTTTTCAAGCATGCAAACCGCCCGAAAACCACTCCAAACCCTCCGAACCCAATTCCGAAACACACAAACCGAGTTCCGAAACACAGAAAACCATATATAAATCGGTAGAACCCACAGCACTTTCGCCGTTTCCTACCACGGAAAAGCGATTTACATCATTTGTTTCACAAAATTCACGACACGCAACCACCAAACCTTAACCGCAAGGCAGGAAAGTGAAAGACGCATTTCGGCGGAATTTAACACACGTTTCGCCGTCCTAAAAACGGAAAACGGCACTTTTCAACACAAAATCGAAGACCCCCGGTTGGAAAACGCCGTTTTTTCTTGAGAAAACGGCGTTTTTAAAGAGAAAAACGGCGTTTTCGGATGGTGAAAACGGCGTTTTTTCACCTCGAATTCGGCGTTTTTCCATCCGAAAAACGGCGTTTTCCGACTCCGAAACGCCGAAAGCCCTGATTGACAACGCCTTATTCAACTCCTTATATTTCGCATAATTCACGGCGAAACGGCACTCGGCGAAAAAGAAACGCCGTATCGAGTTAAAGAAATTGAAATTTACAAATTTCCGAACGCCGCAATCGCACCGCAATCATAAAGAAACCAAACAGCAAAAACCCCGCAACCACACCACCAAACCGCCATTTCCGCACCACCATTTCGCCATTTCCGCACCATCGAACCGCCGTATTTGCAACCAAAATACAGGAAATCAAGCATGTACACGCCGCAAATACACCACATTTTTGCCATTTTCGCACATCATTTTCACCGCAAATAAATCTTGCAATCATCTGAATAACACATAGAAACCGCCTCAACCACGACAGAACATGCCGAAATAAATCATGAAACCGCCGCCACAGCACAGAATTTTCGCCGCAACGCACATCGCAAACGCTGTTTTGAGTGTGAATTTTGCTGTTTTTGGTGTGGTTTTCATCGTTTTTGAACGTGGGTAAGGCGATTTTTAACATTGTTTTCGCCTGTTCGAGTGCTGGTTTGGCGGTTTCGGCAGATTGGAAATGTTGATATAAGGTGTTGATTTGCTGTAAAATGGAGGTTAGAACGGTGGAATACTTTGTGAAATTCGTGAAATCAGGGTTGGAAACGCCTGAAACTAACACCGTAACCGCCGTAACACAATGAATTTCAACAGAAATCACAAATCCCAACCACCATTTCCGCATCACCATTTCGCCGTTTTCGCACAATGCTTTGCCGTTTTCGCACCGCATTTACACCGCAAATAAGCCTTGCAAACGCCTGAATAACACATAGAAACCGCCGCAAGCACGACAGAACATGCCGTAACCAATCATGAAACCGCCGTTTTCGCACCATATTTTCGCCTGAAACCAACTCGGAAACAATGAAAACTACATCATATTTCGGCATAACTTGCTATTATTTCGGTATTTCGACATAGGATTTCGCCGTTTCGACAACGTATTTCGACATTTTCAGGTCGGATAACACCGAACTTCATAACAAAAACGCCATATCGCATCACATTTTCGCCGAAATCCGACCGAAAGCTGCCGTTTCATGTTGCCAAATCGCCGAACAGAACTACTGTTTCGGCGTTTTGGTACAACATTTTCGCTGCTTTGAACACGGTAAACATGGATTTGGCAGATTGAAACCGCCGAAAAATAAGTGTGATACGTGGAATTCGTGTTCGGAAATGGGGTAATGAGTGTGCGGATGTGTGTTATCGTGTTCGGAAAAAGGTTAAATTATGTGTCGGAGCGATAAAGTGGTATTGGGAAATTGGGTAATGGTGTAATGAAAATATCGAAATGGTGTTCGGAAGCGGGTTGTTTGTGCCGGGATTTGTCGTTTTCGTGTTCGGAAAATGATGAAATTATGTGTAGGAACGATGAAGTGGTATTGGGAAATGGGGTAATGGTGTGTGAAAGCGAGGGAATTCGGTTGGGAAAGGGGGGAATGGTGTGGTGAAACGATGTAATTGTGTGCTGAATGGGGGAAATGAAAGAGGCGGACTTTGTGTCCGCCTCCTGCCGACTTGCGTCGGGCTTGAGCAACTTCAAAAAAATAATATGATATGTTATCGTTTTCCGTTTCCGGTTCTTCGTTTTCGAGTTGCGTTTTTACTCTTGCAGGCCTCCGACAGAGAGATCGACCAACCTGAATCCTGCCTTTTTCATTTGTGTATTCAGCTCCGTGGAGGGGCGAAAGTTCACTTTCACGCCTCGAATCGTGTCAACCGTGACTGCATCTGCGCTATCTACGGCCTTGGAACTGATGGCAGGCGTGAAGTTTCCGAGGATTCCCAACTGTATTGCTTTGCCTTGCGAGAGGGAATACATCATTTCGCTCTCGAAATTCTTCAATACCGACATTACATCGCCCTCACTCAATGCCGAATGATCGGCTATTCGTTTTGCGATTTCGCTTAATCCGATTGGCTTTTCCCTGAAAATGCGTGCCAAAAACTTCTCTCCCGGATTGCGACCGACCGAAATCAGTCTCTTTACTTTTACGTATCCTATGGGCATAATGGTGTTATTTTATTGTTATTACTGCGTTCCGCTGTCGGAACATTTGCTTTTTGTTTCTCGAATAACGTGGTTTTGTGTTCGATTATTGCGTAAATGAATTATTTTTTTGAAGTTTTCGATGATGGGAGGCGATGTTTTTGAACTCGGAATGCTTTTTTTCGGACGATAATTCGGCGTTTTCGGGTGTGGAAAGTGCTTTTTCAGACATTGGAAAATGTCTTTTCCGTACATTGAAAGGCTGATGCGATGGTTTGAAAACGCTTGAAAACATGTGGGATACGTGAAAACGGTGTTGCGAAACGGGCAATCCGTATAGGAAGGTGCCGTATAGGCGTCGGAAACGGGCTGATCGGTATCGGAAAATTTTCGCATTCTTGTCGGTTTATGTTGTTTTTGTAAAGAAATATCGGTTTTTGCTGTGCGTAATTTGCGGGAATGTGGTATCTTTGCTCGTTGAATTGCAATGCGGAACGGGTTGTTTGTGTTTCTGTTTCGGCTGTTGCGGGTGATAAAAACGGTGTCGTGAAATGAAAAAAGGCTTTTCGAGGTTTGCGTTTTATTGGGGTTCGGTGTTCGGATGCGGCGTGTTTCTGTTTCAAATCCTGAGTGCTGTGCTTCATTTTTCGGGAAATTTCTTCCAGACTTTGGCGTATTCGCTTATCGTTATTTCGTCTTTGATTTTCGTTTACACCAAATTCAGGCGTGAAAATCCTTCTTTGCAACCGGGTTTCGGTCGTTCCTTGGGTTTATTGACGCTTGTGAGCCTTGTGATGTCGCTTTTCTTTACCTTATATACGGTGGTTTTGATTGCGAAAATCAATCCTTCGTTGATTCAAGATGCCTTGAATCGGATGGCGGTTCTGGCGGAAGGGTATGGCGATTACGCCGATGTGCTGAATGATGACGGCGTTTATAGGATTGTGGAAGCGGCTTTCGTGTTCTCGAACTTCTTTTTCGACTTCTTGGGGAACTTCTTTTACTCTTTGTTGATAGCCTTTGTGTTTACGAGAAACGGCAATCGCAGATTTGGAACGTTCGATAACGGTAACTGAAACGGGCGGTATTAGGTTGTGTTTAGGCGGTTTGTAATATAAAAACGGTGCGATGAGTAAGGAAAAGGACGGTTTGCAAATGAGGAAAAGGGGGTTCGGAGGCGTGGTTCTGCGTTACGGCATTCTGACAGGCGTGATTTTGTCGGTGTTTTTGGTCGTTCGGTGGTCGGTTTCGATGCCTGCGTCGGCTCCGATGGGGTTTGCGGAGTGCGGAGTGCTGTTTGCCGTTTTGCTTTTTGGCTTTTGGCGTTTCAAACGCTCGGTTCATGGCAGGGAAGCGGGCTTCGGAAGGCGGTTTTCCTTCGTTTTGATGACGGCAATCGTCGGATTGATGATTTATTCCGCCTTTATGTACATATATATTATAGGTATAGATGCCGAAATGCAGCAAAGGTGTTTGGAATTGCAGAGAAGGCAGGTGGCGAACGGCGGTTTGAGCGAGGAGAAGCTCATGGAAACGGTTCGTCCTTCCTATATTGCGTTCTCGGCTGCCCTGATAGGAGGTATGTTTTCGGCGGTTTGGGCTGCGGTTCTTGCGTTTTTCTCTCGGAAAAGGAAGAATTTACGTTGCAAATCGGCGGATTCGGATTGTGAATGAATGAAATCAAATCGTTAAAGGAATGGATATATCGATAATTGTGCCGTTATTCAATGAGGAAGAATCGCTTCCGCATCTCGAAGCGTGGATCGACAGGGTGATGAGGGCGAACGGCTTTTCGTATGAGGTGATAATGGTCGATGATGGGAGCAAAGACGGCTCGTGGACGGCGATCGAGCGTCTCTCTTCGGCGAATCCCTGTGTCAAAGGGGTGAAATTCAGACGTAATTACGGCAAATCGGCGGCGTTGAACGTCGGTTTCGAGCATGCAAAGGGCGATGTGGTGGTTACAATGGACGCAGACCTGCAGGATAGTCCCGATGAAGTGCCGGAATTGTACCGAATGATAATGGAGGAAGGCTATGATCTGGTGTCGGGTTGGAAGAAAAAGAGGTACGATTCGGCGATTGCGAAGAATATTCCCTCGAAACTGTACAACGCAACGACGAGATTGCTTTCGGGAATAAGGTTGCACGATTTCAATTGCGGCTTGAAGGCTTACAAAAGGGCGGTCGTGAAGTCGATCGAGGTCTATGGCGAGATGCACAGGTACATTCCCGTGATTGCAAAGTGGGCGGGATTCAATAAAATCGGCGAAAAGGTCGTTCAACATAGGAAAAGGGAGTTCGGAGTCTCCAAATTCGGAATGAATCGCTTCGTAAACGGGTACTTGGACTTGATTTCGATAATGTTCGTCTCCAAATTCGGAAAGAAACCCATGCATTTCTTCGGCTTATTGGGCAGTTTGATGTTCTTTGTCGGCATAATCTCGGCGATGGTTCTGGGAATTCAGAAGCTGATTGCCCTGAATAACGGAGAGATGATGCGTTTGGTCACCGATTCTCCTTATTTCTATCTGGCATTGGTTACGATTGTGTTGGGAACACAGCTGTTTCTGACCGGATTTGTGGCGGAACTGATTGGCAGAAACTCGCCTACGAGGAACGTTTATTTGATTGAGAAAGAACTGAACTTGAATGATGAAGACGAAAAGCATAATCGAACAGAGCATAGAGCTTAAAAGGGAAATCGCAGAGAACTCTGCGTTGTTGGAAAGGGTGGAAAAGGCTGCGGAAACGATAAGCGGGGCTTTCAGAAAGGGGCATCGCGTGTTCTTTTGCGGCAATGGCGGAAGTGCTTCCGACGCTCAGCATTTGGCGGCGGAGCTTTCGGGACGGTTTTACTTCGATCGCCCGCCTCTTGCGGCGGAAGCCTTGCATGTAAACACCTCTTACCTGACCGCAGTGGCCAATGACTATTCGTATGACTTGGTTTTCGCACGGGCAGTCGAGGCTTTCTGCGATGAAGGCGACGTTCTGGTCGGTCTGTCCACCTCAGGCAATTCCCGTAACGTGGTCAACGCATTCGAAACCGCCAAAAGGAAAAACGCATTCGTCATTGCACTGACGGGAAAGGGCGGCGGCGAAATGGGAAAACGAAGCGATATTCTGATAGACGTGCCTTCCGGCGATACGCCTCGCATACAGGAGGCTCACATAATGATAGGTCATATCATCTGTCAGCTTGTCGAAGAGAGTTTATTCGGAAAAGGAGAAGGGAAATGAGGAAACCGAGTGAGGCAACGACCTTGTTCTTGGACAGAGACGGGGTTATAAATGTGCGAAAGCACGGAGGCTACATTCAAACGCCCGAAGAGTTCCGTTTTTTGGAGGGAGTGCCGGAGGCTTTTGCGATTTTCGCAAAGTATTTCGACAAGATAGTAATCGTAACCAATCAACAAGGCATAGGAAAGGGGCTTATGAGCGAGGAGGACTTCGAGGCGATATGCGGGAAGATGAGAACGGAAATTCAAAACGCAGGAGGAAGAGTGGATTACGTCTTTCACTGTCCGCAGCTCGCCAAGAGCAATCCCTTCGACAGGAAGCCGTCGGTGGGAATGGGCTTGAAAGCAAAGAAAATGTTCCCGATGATAAATTTCAAGGACAGTATAATGGTCGGAGACAGCCTCAGCGATTTGGTTTTCGGGAAAAGGTTGAAGATGCACACCGTTCACATATCCGATAACTGCGAGGAAGCCCGCAGACACCCTGAAAGGATTGATTTAAGGTTCGGTTCGCTTTTGGAATTTGCTAAATACATGGAATATGAAAAGAATAGTAAAGTTAAGTAGTTTGTTTTTGTTGACGGGCTTGTTATTTGCCAATGTCGATGCGAATGCTCAGAACAATGTCGATGCGAAAGGCAGGAAGCAGGGTCGCTGGTCGAAGACTTATTCCGACGGAAAGTTGAAGTATGAGGGTGAGTTCAAGGACGATTGCGAGGTAGGGGACTTCAAGTACTATAATAAAGATGGCAGTTTGAAAGAGAAAATAAGCTATAAGGGCGATTGCAAGACGGGGTACTGCGAAGTGTATTATCGCAAAGGGCAGGTCATGAGCAGCGGAGAGTATTTCAACAAGAAAAAGAACGGTGTTTGGAGTTATTACTCTGTCGATGGCAAGCTTCTAAGCAAAGAAACATACAAAGATGGGCTGAAAGAGGGTGAAGAAACGATATGGGACACCAAGGGAAATGTGTTGGAGAAAATCAATTACAAGAAAGGCAAAAAGAACGGGGAGAATTACAAGTATCTTTACGCCGAAGGATTTCAGACATACAACTACCTTGATGACGTGAAAGAGGGTGACTATCGGAATTATTACTCCGATAAACAATTAAGGATTGAGGGACAATACTCGTCAGGCAAGAAGAACGGAGTGTGGACTTACACCGACCAAGCGAAAAGGAAGATGAGAGTGCAGGTTTGGAAAGCCGATGTATTGATTTCCGACAAGATAATACTGCGATTGAGAGATAAGGAAAGGGGAATTGCAGCCGAAGAAATCGTTTGCCTTTATCCATTGGGGAAACAAACATGCGTTGTATTGTCAAACGGAGAGAGATTGACATGTTTCAATTCGTACGACCAAATACTTGATTGCACGGACGGGAATTACCTTATCCGTTTGAACGAAAAGAATAATCTTTATGTCAATCCCAATGCCATAAAATCCGTAAAGGAAAACACCGACGGGCAGGCGGAAGTGATTACAGAGCCAAAGACGGATATAAAAATCATTGCCGATAAGGAGGGATTGAAAGCCGTTCATTCCGTTTTGAACAAGGGAAAAATCGGAAAGTAAACGCTCGATTAAATGAAAGAAAAGGTCGTATTGGCTTTAAGCGGCGGAGTTGACAGTCTTTCCGCCGCTCTTTTTTTGCGTGAAGAGTTCGATGTGATAGGTTTGCATCTGCATACGTACGGAGATAAGGAGGATTTGACGCTTTTGCAAGAAGCATGTACAAGGTTTTCCGTTCCTTTATATGTGGAAGATGTCAGAAAAGACTTTCGTTACAAAGTCATAGAGAAAGTAAAGCAAGAGTACATCGCCGCACGTACCCCGAATATTTGCACACACTGCAATGCCGAATTGAAAATTCCTGCCTTGCTGTCCTTTGCCGACAAGATGAATATACGTTATGTGGCAACGGGACATTATGCAAGGCTTGTACGAAACGGAAACGACCATTTTATCCGAATGGCGAAGGACAGATGGAAAGACCAATCCTATATGCTTTATCGTTTGAGCAGGGAGCAACGCTCACGATTGTTGTTGCCTCTTGGTGAAAGACTGAAACAAGACGTAAAACGATATGCGGATGAAAACGGATTGCATGATGTTGCTGCACAAAGGGAAAGCTACGGACTATGCTTCACGGAGGGAAAGTCGTACAGCGAGTTTCTGAGAGAGGAACTGCCGGAAGTGGAAGCCTTATCGGGAGGTGAGGTGATAGATGAAAGAGGCAATAAAGTGGGAACCCATAACGGCTATCCTTTTTATACGATAGGTCAATGGAAAGGCTTGAATACAACAGAAAAGCTCTATGTCCGCAAACTCATTCCGCAAAGCAATACAATAATAGCCGGTAAGAAAGAGGAGTGTTTCGCAAATCACCTCCATTTGAAGGATATTCACATTCACCAAGTGGAGAAAGTCCTATCTTCCTCTTCGCAACAACGCTTCCTTATCAAGATAAGAGGTAAGGACGAAGGAACTTTCGGGTCTCTCTACATGACCGGCAACAACGATAAGACGATTGACGCCATGCAAATTCCCGAAAGCATACGCATAGACTTTGAACAACTCGTCTTTGCTCCCATGGCAGGACAAGATGCTGTGGTTTACGACGGACAAGACACCATTGTACTCGGCGGCACAATCGCTCCAATGGTGTAAAATACAGACAGGGGCAATGATGTTCGCATTGCATTCGAACTCTGTGAAGGATTTCTTATTGTGAAATTAGAGATATTGCAGAAAAACTCGCCACTTCAAATTCTTGATCTTGATGACGAGAATGTAAAAGCATTCGTTCTAAAACCGGTCAGGATACTTTATGAATAGATTTTTGCGATATGACCGATGGCGTTTATATCACCATGCTCGGAACACAACGAAGAAATCGATAGGTGAGTAATTCGTTGGAAAGCTTCAAACATCACGAAATAGAAGAAGTCGAGTCAACAATTTTTGTGCGGTTTCTTTTGTTTTTTTATCTCCTATTATTCATTACAGCTCGCAGATTTACCGTATTTCACGAGAGTTTAGTCGTCAAAAGTATCTGAAATCGAAAAAAATATTACGGTGTTTATCAGTGTGTTGCGATAAATCGTCAAGAAAAGTTGCTGAAAAATTTGGTGGGTATTGGTTTTTGGCGTACCTTTGCACTCGTTTTCATAAGGATGAATGTTTGATAGCCTCCTTAGCTCAGTTGGTTAGAGCACATGACTGTTAATCATGGGGTCTTAGGTTCAAGTCCTAAAGGGGGCGCTTCAAAGAAAGGAAGAAAAGAGATTTGGTAATCCAAATCTCTTTTCTTTTTATACCGTTGCGAATAAGTTACGAACGAATTTCAATCAGACTGTTGCTTTTATTCTCTTGTTGATATGGTGATTGGAAAAGATGATATAGAGCAGCGTTATTGCGATGTTGATTACAGCAATCGAAGTCGATATTCCTATCGCTCCGAATTTTTCCGCCGAAAGTGAGTAGAGCAAATATCCTGCAAAAGCTCCGCATACGGAAATAACCATCGGTATATGTGTTTTCTCGAAATAGGTGAAATAATTGAAGTAATATAGAATCAGTGCTGCGAAGACCTGCGAAAGCAGCAGCATAGGCAGGTAGCTTGTTATCTCTCCATAATTGCGAGGGAAGATATTCCATTGCAAAAGCAGGTATGAACCGAACCAGATGAAAAGGGAAAGCAGCAAAAGTACGGATAATATTATTTTTGCGTTGCGGTCATTTTTCTTTTTAAGGGTTTGAAGGTTCTTTTCTCCGAGAAAATCAGGCAACCATACGAAATTGAACGATTGAAAGACGATTAAAGGTATTGTTGCCAAAAGAGAGGCAAGGTTATAAGCCCCCATGGCTTCGCTTCCGCAGTAAAGCATGATGAATTGTTTGTCTCCGAAGTTCACGACCGAGTTTACAAGTCCCACAAAACTTAGCGGCAAGCCTATTTTCAATGCTCGAAGCATGTAATCCTTGCGATACTTGCACCAAATCTCTTTTATGAAACTTCTTGCGAACACACAGCACAACAGGAACTCCGTTACGTATGTTATGCTCAAACGGAGCAAAACCTTATCGGTATCTTTGCTGAGATACAATACCGTTATAACGGCAATATTACAGACAAACATTCTTATCAGATTGAAGGCTTGTATATTCTTTATCTTCTTTGCCGATATGAAATAATAGGTAAGAAAATTGGAGAATATCATCGAGGCGAGTGCAATGAAGAGATACGGACGATAAGACCTGTAATCGAATTGCACATCTTCGCTGTTGTTGACGATATTGAAGAAAGCATAGTCGGCATCGGTGATATAGAACAATGTAAACATGAATGCAAGAAATCCGAACAGGCTTATACTTAATGTGAACAGCATGGCAGCATTGTCTTTCCTGTTTTCCGATGTCTCGATGTATAGTTTGGGTAAAGCACTGTGGTATCCGAGGTTGAGAATGACAGAGCAAGTCATCGCAAAGTTGTAGAGATAGCCGTAAACGCCGAAATCGTTCTTTGTCATCAGGTGGAGAAAAACCGGAATGAGCAGGAAATTGGCTCCTCTGACCAATACATCGGTCGAGAAAAGCGATAGGCTCTTTTTGATTACGGGATTTTGCAAAAGTGATTTGAAAGAAAGCATACCGGTTTACTTTATTATTATCGCCTTTACCCTGCTTCCGGTAAGCCGACCATTGAGTTTCTCGCACAATTCGCTGCGAATCATCATCAACTCTGTTTTCAAAGCAGGCGAATTGACATAAACGTAAAGCGTCTTGTTTTCGATAAAAACCTTTTTGGTCAGCTTCTTCACCAAATCGCCGGTCAGGTCTTCCCATGCAGCAATTATTTCCCCCGCATTGAAGTCCGCAGGAATTTCATGCTCATCGAACCATGATTGCAAGACGTTTTTCAATGGCAGTTCCTTTGCTTCCGCAGCTCCTCTCTTCTTTTTGCCGTAATTGTTATACTTTCCGTTCCGATAAATCATAGTCTGAATATTTTTGTCCGCCCTTTCAGTGCTTCATCTATAAGAGTTTCTATCCTGTCGGGGTGAGTGTCCGTTATGAATACCTGACCGAATTGTTCTTTCTTCATTAGTTGCAGCAGCGTATTGACTCTGTTGAAATCCAATTTGTCGAAAATGTCATCTATCATGATGATTGGCTTTTCCCTGAGTTTGTTGCAAAGGTAATCGAACTGTGCAAGTTTCAATGCAAGCAGGTAAGTCTTTTGTTGACCTTGCGAGCCGAAGTTCTTTATCGGGTTTTGCGATAAGCAAAACAACAAATCATCTTTGTGAATGCCTGTTGTGGTGTAGCCTACAGCCAAATCCTTGTCTCTGTTTCGAAGCAATAAGTCCGACAAACTGCCTTCGTATGTTTTGTATTCTATGCTTACCTCTTCCCTGTCGCCGCTTATATGACTGTAATATGCCGAAAAGGGCGCGGCGAAATCGACAAAAAATTCTTTTCTTTTTCTTTGGATTTCCTCGGCATAGGAAGTAATCTGGTCTTCTGTTATCTGCAAACTTATCATATCGAGACAGCCGCCTGCCTTATGGTCTTTCAACATGCGGTTTCTTTGAGCTACCGCCTTATTGTAGCGTATCAGTGTTTTCAGATAGAGCTTATCTTGTTGTGAAACGGTAATGTCGATGAATTTCCTTCTCGATTCGCTGCTGCCGTCTATCAAACTATGGTCGTTGGGAGTGATGATTACTGCCGGCAATCTGCCGATATGGTCGGAATGTCTTTGATATGCCTTATCGGAATGCCGCATTATTTTTTTTCCGTTCTTTTGCAATGAACAGAGATAGTTTTCCGTCGTATTGTTACCCTCGTATAATCCGCTGATCAAGAAAAAGTCTTCGCCTTTCTTTATGGAATCGAAATCGTTTTGACCGAAATAGCTTTTGCAGAAACTGAGGTAGTGTATGGAATCCAAGATATTGGTTTTTCCAACGCCATTATCCCCCACGAAGCAGTTGATTGTCGCAAAGTCTTCGTCAAAAGAGGAGATGTTCTTAAAGTTCGCTATTTTCAGATGCTTCAAGTACATAATTCCTTATTTCTTCCATTAACCACATAGGCGTGGAGGTTGCTCCGCTTATGCCTATGGTCTCATATTTTCGCATTTCCGCCAAGTCTATGTCCTGTTTGCCGGAAATGAAATAGGTCTCCTGTTTGTGGTCTTTGCAGAGACGGAACAGATATTTTCCGTTTGATGAATGTCTGCCGCTGACAAACAATACCGCATCCACGCTGTCGGCAAATTCCAACAGGGTTTTGCTTCTTGCCCCGACTCTTTTGCAAATGCTGTCCGTAACGAATAAATTCTCCTCATTGTCTTTCGCTTTCATTCTCCGGCGTATCTGTTCGACCAAGAACATGAAGTCTTCTCTGCTTTTTGTGGTCTGAGAAAATATATGCAGGGGTTTGGTGAAGTCTATATCGTTCAAATCCTCTGTTTTGCTTACCACTATGGCTGTATTGTCGGTTTGCCCTTCCAAGCCTACGACTTCCGCATGTCCTTTCTTACCGAAAATCACTGTTTGACCTCCGCATTCCTTCATCTCCAAGTAGCCTTTCCTCACATCTTTCTGTAATTTAAGCACAATGGGACACGTGGCATCTATAATGCTGATATGGTTTTCTTCGGCAGTCTTATATGTAGAAGGAGGCTCGCCGTGAGCCCGTATCATGACCTTGCAGTTTTTCAAACTACCCAAATCTTCCTTGTCTATTATGCGAAGTCCCAGCCTTTTCAGCCTATCGACCTCTTCGCTGTTATGCACAATGTCTCCTATGCAGTAAAGCTCCTTCTCTTGTTTCAATTCCCTTTCGCAGGTCTCTATCGCCGATACCACACCGAAGCAGAAACCTGCATTTTCTTCTATTTCGACCTTCATAAATCTTTGTTTGAAATACGATTTACGGAGAAACAACTTACGGCAATCAAACCGCAGGTCTCCGAATCGTGTTACTCAAAGTCCCAATGAACTGCAAAGGTAATTATTTTCGTAATTTCGCAGCCAAATTTCGAGCCATGATCGATTTCAAAACAGCAACTCCGCAAGACAGATTGCTCTTCGAGCGGTTTCATGACCTTATGCCGCAAATCAAAAATGCGGAATCCTCGCTTGCCAATCTTTGTGCGTATTCATTTCTGTATCATGGGGAATATGCAGTGGTAGAAGACTGCCTTGCCGCAAGGATATATTTCGATGAAAAAACAGTCTGCTACCATTATCCCTTGGGAGAGGGAAACAAAAACGAGGTTTTGAAACTATTGAAAGAAGATGCACGTGAAAGAGGCTTTGTAATGATGCTTATATGCGGCGATACAGTGCCGCCGGAAAGCATTCAGGGAGCATTTGCCCCCGTTTTGAGACGTGATTTCTTCGATTACCTGTATTCGAGAGAGGATTTGCAAAATCTCAAAGGAAGGAAGTATCAACCGAAACGCAACCACATAAACAAATTCAAGTCGCTTTACGATTGGGAATTTGAAGTCGTGAAGCCGGAAAACGTATCGGAATGTCTTGCCTTCGAGAATAAATGGATAGAAGAGGCTGCTTTGCGACACCCTGAACTTCTGTCGGATTATCGAAAGGAAAGGAGAATTGTCGAATACCTGCTTTCCAATATGGAGGAATTGGGCATTTTTGCAGGCATGATAAGAGTTGACGGAAATATTGCGGCATTCAGCATAGGCAGTCGCATAAACAGGGAAACGTTCGACACCCATATAGAAAAGGCAGACCGCAACATCGAAGGTTCGTTCGCCATGATAAACCAACAAATGGCAGAACACCTGCCGGCAAACTTCATTTACATAAATCGTGAAGAAGACCTCGGCTTGGAGGGCTTGCGAAAAGCAAAGGAGAGTTACCACCCGCTCGGATTGATTGAGAAATACATTGTAACCATACGTTGAAACGCTGAAAGAAGCATCGATTTACCGTGAGGTCGATAAATCTGAGACCGAGAAAACCTCACCGGAAAATAAAAAAAGCGGTGCGGAAGAAATTTTCCTCGGAGTATATGGTGAGAAAAAGGGGCTTTTTGCGATATAAAAAGGGGCTTTTCTATACTCAAAAAGGGGCTTTTCAGGGTGTAAAAAGCCCCTTTTTCGATACTTAAGCTCCGAGGAAAAAATTTTTACATGAGGATTTATCCGATTTTGCACAAGGAGAACAGTCGAAACATCGTTCGTCGGAGGGTTTTATCGCCTATACTCTCGGTTGAGAAATACATGCTACCACCCCTGCACCGGGACATTGCAAGAAATGTCGATTTCCGCATTCTGATACGCATGCGGAAACACTCGGGATACAAAGCAGATAAACACATACGGAAAAGCACAAGAACAAAATGCCGAAAGAAAAAAGCAAAGCGGCGAAAGAATTTTTCCTTTCGCCGCTTTGCTTTACCGAAACGGTCATACGTTTTATGATATGGCTCTGATTATATCTTCTTTTGATATGACTTGGTCGTAAATACCCTTTCCTATGTCTTCCAAGAGTACGAAATTGCAGTGTCCGTTCTTGTTCTTTTTGTCGTTGTTCATGTAATCGAACAATTCGGGTATGGCATCGGAGATTTTCTCTATTTCGTAATAGGTGGAAAGGTAGTTCTGCAAAAGTTTTCGATTATCGACCCCTATGTCTTTTGAAAGAGTGGCGGCGTAATACATTCCCGAGGCTACGGCTTCTCCGTGCAGTAAATCCTTGCCGTTTTCCAATGCAAGGCTTTCGATGGCATGGCCTATGGTATGACCGAAGTTTAGGAGTTTCCTTTCAAACCTGTCGAACTTGTCCTGTTTGACTATGTTCTGTTTTATCTTTATGCACTGTTTGATGAACCTCCGGTCGGTTCCGATTTTCAAAGGAGATGTTTGCATCATTGCGAGAGCAAGGGCTTTGTCCGAAATCAAAGCGGTTTTCAACATTTCGACGGCTCCGTTTTCTATTTGTCGTGCAGGCAGCGTTTTCAAAAATTCATTGTCTATGCAAACGAGTTCTGCCTCATGGAACAAACCTATCTGGTTCTTTACGTTTCGTACATTCAAGCCGCATTTGCCTCCTATGGCTGCATCAACCATGGCAAGTGTCGTGGTAGGAATAAGATACGTTCCTATGCCCCTTTTGAAGGTACCGGCTACGAAGTTGGCAATATCGCAGACGACCCCGCCGCCCAAGGCAATCAACTTGGTGTCTCGGTCGGCTCCTTGTTCCATAAGGGCTTCTATAATCGATTGATAGGTTCCGAGGTCTTTGGAGTTTTCTCCGGGTTCCAATTCTATGATTTGTGCCTCGCTTAAAGAGCCGACATTATAAATCAAATTCGGCAAACAATGTTCCAAAGTATTGCCATCGGCAATTATTATACATTGCAATCGGGGATTTTGGCTAAGATGTTTCTCCAATAATCCGAGACTTGCTATTCTTTCCATGATTTTATTGTCCGTATTTTGTCAAAAACTGTATTCGCATCAGTCTTACTTCTTCCTTTGTGTATTCGTTCTCTCCGAGTTCCTCCAATACTTCGTCCACATCATCTGTTTCCATGTCCATAAGGGCGGCATTTATTTCCTCTTGATGTTCCGGATCTATGTTTTCTTCGATGTAGTAGCTTATATCGAGTTTTGTGCCTGAGGAGACTATGCTTTCTATCTCTGTAAGCAACTCATCGACATCCATGTTCTTCGATTCTGCTATGCTTTCCAAAGGGAGTTTTTTGTCAATGCTTTTTATGATGAAGACTTTCAGCCCCGACTTGTTGACGACAGACTTGATTACCAAATCCTGTGGTCGTGTTATTTCGTTTGCTTCGACGTAAGACTTTATTGCTTCGATGAATGGCTTGCCATATTTTTGTGCCTTATGAATTCCTACGCCTGTGATATTCTTTAATTCCTCCGAAGTTATAGGGTATTGCACGCACATATCCATCAGAGAACGGTCTTCGAATATCACATACGGAGGTAATCCCCCTTCCTTATCCGCAGTCTGTTTACGTATCTCCTTTAACATATTGTACAAAACAGGGTCGGAAGAAGCATTCGAGCCGCTGACCGGTTGTGCTTCTTCGCTATCTTCGCTGAAATCCCTATCCATGGGAACCTGTATCGGGAAAGGTCGCTTCAAGAAGTCGACACCCTCCTGCGTAAGTTTCAGTTGTCCGTATTTTTCAATGTCTTTTTTCAGGAGATTCTTGATGATGCAAACCCTTGCAACGGCTTTCCAAAAGGTTTCGGGATACTCCTTTCCGGCTCCGAAGACATCCAACTTGTGATGTCGGTTTGTTTTTATCTCTGCCGTGATTTCGCCTATCAGAATCTTGACTATATACGCAGGTTTGTATTGTTCTTTGGTCTCGATTACTACATTGATGAATTCTTTTACGGCATCGGTTGCCTCGATAAGAGGTTTGGGGTGAACGCAATTATCGCAACTTCCGCAGTTCTCCTTTTCGTAATCTTCCCCGAAGTATTTCAATAAAATCTTACGCCTGCACTGGGAACTTTCTGCGTATGATACGGTTTCGTCTATCAGTTGCTGGGTAACCTCTCTTTCGGACACGGGTTTGTCGGTAAGGAATTTTTCCAACTTTTCCATGTCCTTCTCGGCGTAAAAGGCAATGCAGATTCCCTCTCCGTCGTCCCGACCCGCTCTTCCTGTCTCTTGGTAGTACCCTTCAAGGCTTTTCGGCATGTCGTAATGTATTACATATCGCACATCCGGCTTATCTATTCCCATACCGAAAGCTATCGTTGCGACAATCACGTTTATCTCTTCACGTATGAACATATCTTGATTTGCCGCCCGCATGCCTGCGTCCAAGCCTGCATGATATGGCAAAGCTTTTATGCCGTTGACGACGAGTGTTTCGGTCAATTCTTCCACCTTTTTACGGCTGAGACAATAGATTATGCCGCTTTGAGCCTGATGATTGTTGATGAACCGTATGATTTCCTTATTCAGTTGCATCTCATCTTTCGGCTTGGGTCTTATTTCATAGTACAGGTTCGGTCTGTTGAAAGAACTGATGTATATCTTGGCATCTTGGATTTCGAGATTCTTCAATATATCCTGTTGTACCTTCGGAGTGGCTGTTGCCGTCAGTGCAATTATGGGAATTTCTCCCGAAATATTCTGTATTATAGGGTGTATTCGCCTGTACTCCGGACGGAAGTCGTGTCCCCATTCGGAAATGCAATGTGCTTCATCTATCGCATAGAAACTTATATGTATGCTTTGCAGCAGTTCTATGTTCTCTTGTTTGTTCAAAGACTCGGGAGCTACATATAATATTTTGGTTCGTCCGTTCAAAAGGTCGTCCCTGACTTGTGCTATTTCATGTCGGTTAAGCGTTGAATTGAGAAAATGAGCAATAGCAGGATTGGTGCTTACGCTTCTGACGAAATCGACTTGGTTTTTCATCAAAGAAATCAATGGAGAAATGACAATAGCCGTGCCTTTCGAAATCAAAGCGGGTAATTGATAGCACAGGCTTTTGCCGCCTCCTGTCGGCATAATGACGAAAACATCTTCGCCATCAAGCAATGACGTTATGATTTTCTCTTGATTACCTTTGAATTTATCGAATCCGAATAATCTTTTCAGTGCCGAATTGATGTCCTCCTTGAAATCAGGCTTCAATGTATCAATATGCTTCATCAGATATTTTGTAACTTTGCTGCCAAAATGTTGAGCGAGCTTGTTCTGGTTTTGAGTATGTAAAAGTACGACTTTTTTCGCACAGAACAGGTGTTTTGAATGAAAAATATAATGGTGAAAAGCGATATCGAGATTTTAGAAACAGCAAAACAGACAATTAGAACAGAGGTAGTCTGCATTGAAAACCTGCTGAACCATGTCGATGAGGAGTTCGTGGAAGTAGTAAAACTTTTGTTCGCCTGCAAAGGCAGGGTTGTCGTAAGCGGTATAGGCAAAAGTGCTTTGATAGGCAACAAAATCGTTGCGACATTAAATTCGACAGGAACGCCTTCCATATTCATGCACGCCGCAGAGGCAATACATGGCGATTTGGGAATGATTCAACCGGAGGATGTGGTGATTTGCATTTCCAAGAGCGGGAATACTCCGGAGATAAAGGTACTTGTCCCATTGATAAAGGCAATGGGCAACAAGTTGATTGCAATGGTGGGAAGCGAAGATTCGTATCTCTCGAAGAGTGCGGACTATAGAATAAGTTGTTTTGTCGAAAAGGAGGCATGTCCGAATAATCTTGCTCCCACATCGAGCACCACGGCTCAGCTGGTCATGGGAGATGCTTTGGCTGTATGCCTCTTGTTTTGCAGAAACTTCACTGCGGCGGATTTTGCAAAGTATCACCCGGGAGGAAGTCTCGGAAAGAGACTTTATCTCAAAGTCGGAGATTTATATCCGAGGAATGAAAGACCGTGTATCTCCAAAAACACATCGATAGCCGAAAGCATAATGGAAATTTCCGGCAAGCGATTGGGTTGTGCCGTCATTACCGAAAATGACAAGGTTGTCGGGATAATAACCGATGGGGACTTGCGTCGCATGTTGAACAACAATGAGGTGATAGATACTCGAAAGCAAAAGGCTGAAAGTATAATGACGAGAAACCCTAAGTGCATAAATGCGGAGGCATACGCCGTGGAGGCTTTCAATATCATGCAACAATGGCATATCACACAGTTGGTCGTTACAGACAATGACAACAAATATTTGGGTATTGTCCATATTCATGACCTAATCAGCGAAGGTATCATATAGCAAACAAATTACAATCTACGATGAAACATAGAGCAGGTTTCGTAAATATAATAGGTAATCCCAATGTGGGCAAATCGACATTGATGAATGCCCTTGTAGGCGAAAAAGTAAGCATCATAACACGCAAATGTCAAACCACACGGCATAGAATTCTGGGCTTGGTGAACGGAGAAGATTTCCAGATAGTTTTTTCGGATACCCCCGGCATACTTAATCCCCATTACAAATTACAACAGTGTATGTTGCAACAAGTGGAAGGGGCATTGTCCGATGCAGATGTCTTTCTCGTCGTTACGGACATGGGCGAAGAAATAAAGAACAAGAACATCTATGAAAAGATATGCCGCAGCAATATTCCTGTGATAGTCGTAATCAATAAGATAGATTTGGCCTCGCAGGAGAAGGTTAACGAAGTAATCGAACATTGGCAGAAAGAAATTCCGAGAGCCGAAGTCGTCCCTTGCAGTGCTTTGCATTCGATGGGTATGGAAAGGGTGATGGAATTGGTGAAAAGCCATTTGCCGGAATCGCCTGCCTACTATGACAAGGAAATGCTGACCGACAGAAGCATGAGATTCATAGTAAGCGAAATCATACGTGAAAAGATATTGTTGTTCTATGACAAAGAAATCCCTTATTCCACGGAAGTGGCAATAGAAGAGTTCAAAGAAGATGAGCAAATAAACCGTATAAAAGCTGTTATCTATACAGAAAGAGAAAGCCAAAAGAAAATCCTTATCGGCAAAGGCGGAAGTATGATAAAGAAAGTGGGAACGGAGGCAAGAAAAGACATAGAAGCGTTCACGGAAAAGAAATGCTTTTTGGAATTGCTTATCAAAGTGAAGAAGGATTGGCGAAACAGCGAACGGGATTTGCAAATCTTCGGTTATGAATCCAAGAAATAAATCCGGCAGGTTCGATATTCTGATTATCGGAGGTGGTGCCGCAGGTTTGATGGCGGCGGTACGTTTGTGCGGTACAGGAAAAAGGGTTCTCGTTTTGGAGAAAATGAGACAAGCAGGGCTGAAACTGCGTATCACCGGCAAGGGAAGATGCAACCTTACAAACACTTTGCCAATCAATGACTTCCTTCCACACTGTTCAAACGGCGAAAGAAATTTGCGAAACGCCGTTTCATTTTTCTCGAATCAAGATACGATAAATTTTTTCGAAGACTTGGGATTGCCCCTTGTTGAAGAGAGAGGACACAGAGTATTTCCCCGCAGCGGTAAAAGCCTTGATGTATTTCTTTCATTGGTCAGGAAAATCGAAGCCTCGAAGAATGTCGATTTGGTTTGCAACAAGGGCGTGGAAAGAATATTGATCGAGAACAATGCTGTCAGGGGTGTAAGGTGTTTTGACGGTGATGTGTTTCATGCCGACAAAGTATTGCTTTGTTGCGGCGGAGAATCTTACCCTGCCACAGGTTCAAATGGAGATGGCATAAGACTTGCGTATCAGTCCGGACACAAAATCACTCCCACAATGCCGGCTTTGGTCGGAATAAGGACAAAAATCGCACACCCTGCAAGTTTGCAAAATTATACCGTAAAGAATGTGCAGGTTTGCATTCTTGATGATAAAGGAAAAATATTGGAGAGTGATTTCGGGGATATGAGTTTGGACGAATACGGGCTTGCAGGACCTGTCATATTGCGGCTGAGTCGTAAGATTGCAGAAAGGCTTTACAAAAAGGAAAGACTGTTCGTATCCGTGGATATGAAGCCCAAATTGAGCGAAGAAAAACTCAAAAAAGAAATAAGCAGGGTTTTGCAAGAACGAGTCGGACAAAGTACGGATAATATTTTGAGAGCATGGTTGCCCGAACCCCTCGTACGGGATTACAAGTTTTGGTTGAAAAAACAGAAAGAGAGCTTGGAAGTGCAGAAACACAGGCTCGGCAACGCAGAAGCGATAATGTTATACCTCAAACACAACAAAGATGAGATAATAGGGGATATGGGTTGGTATGAAGCCATAGTTACCAAAGGCGGAGTGGACTTATCACAGATTGATTGCCGAAGCATGCAATCGAAAATAGTAAAAGGATTGTACTTTGCCGGTGAAGTGCTGGATTTCGATGGAGATACAGGCGGCTTTAATCTGCAAACAGCTTTTTCGACAGCCGCTTTGGCTTGCAGCAACATGCAATAAACAGCGTATGAAAAGAATTCTGTTTTTTATTTCTGCAATGTTGTTCGTTATATGCGGACTTTCGCAAGTAAAATATGCACCCATAGACAAAAGGGACTTGGAAAGAGCAGGCAGATTGCTTATGCAGGAGAGATTTTCAGGAATTTTGTCCGACAATTACCTCTCTATGGGATTCATGGATTTCGGACCCGTAGAGCGTTTTGCAAGCTATAATCCCGTGGAGGGTGTAAGACTGAGATTAAGTGGCAGAACCAATTCCAAATTCAGCAAAAGATTTGGTCTCAAGTGGCTTGTGGCATACGGAACGGAGGACAAAAAAATCAAATACGGACTTTCAGCCGGCATAAGCTTCAAACATAAGCCGAAATCCGTTTATGCCTTTCCCGCCAATGCCTTGACCCTTTCATACGAAGACAATACTTATATGCCTAATACTGCAAACTATGATGTGCTTTACTATTCCTTTGCTCCATGGAGGAACTACTACCTTTCCTATAACCGTAAAATTTCGATGACATACCTTTACGAATTACGTTCGGGTCTCGGATTTTCTCCTGCCGTGGGACTTCGCAATCTTTACTCCAATGTTTACTATGACGGGGAAACGAGTTTTGAGACACTCGATAAAGACTACTCATATTTGAACGCAGGAATGGAAATCTTTTTCCGTCTCTCACGGAAACGAAAGAACAAAAAAAGTCTGAACTCCCGCTTGAACGAACTTCCGACAAACCTTTCCGCGAATTACACACACAACTTTCTTTTGAATGATTACAGGAAATCATACGGCACAGTATCGTTCACAATATCCGAAAGACTGTTCATAGGGAAAAGAATGGCAACAGATATAATGCTGAAAGGCGGAAAGATAATAGGAAATACCAATCAAGGGCTTTATTTCACCCCCATGCAATCTTTCGGAATAATATCAGATATTTACGGTTTCAACCTCCTTGCTTTCGATAAGCGGTTTTACAGAAAAGAATACATACAATGCTTTCTGCAAATAAACTCCGGAGGATTTTTCTCCGACATGATACCTTTTTTGAAGCAATACAGAATGAACGAATTCGTATATGGCAAAGCTCTATATGGCGAATACAAACCATATTACGAAATCGGCATGGGGGTGGACAATATATTGTCATGTCTTGGTGTGGAAATAATACGTTCCTTCTCCACGGAAGAAGACGCACACGGCGGATACTGGGGTTGCAGGCTGAGATTGAAGTATTAGAAAGCACCTTTCACTCGATATTCTCTCAAAACCGGAAGACAAACCGGATTTCATACACATTTTTTAGTCGTTGCACATTCAAAAAGGAGTAATCTCGGCGAAACCAATCCTCATCCATTTGCCAAGTAAAACATTCGTGATAAGATTGTAAGAGGAGTGGCAAATGTCTTTCGCAATCCGACAAAACACATTGCAGGATAACGTGAATACAATCAATATTTTGACAAACGTAGGTTACGTATTGCTTCCAAAAACTTTGCTGACGGATTTATATGCCATTCTTCCATTTGTTGCGTAATGTTTTTGTACATCTTGGGTATAGAAAATGATGACACGCTTGCCACGGATTTATCTGACGATAACCTTTATGATTCGATTATCCGCAAGTCCTTGTTGGGTAATGATGGAAATTGTATATTTGGTTCTGTGATTAAACGGCTAACGAAGGTAGATATAGGTATTTTTCAAGCTCGAAGCAGAAAGTGAAATTCCCTTTTTATTTCTCTTACATCGTTATTCCCTTTCTACTTAAAGCAGTATCGGTAAAATGAACTTAAGAAGGCTTATCAAATTCCGGACAAAATAAAAGCGACAACCTATTGAAAGTCGCCGCTTTTCCACAATTAACCCACTATCTTGTGATCTAGCCAGGATTCGAACCTGGGACCTACTGCTTAGAAGGCAGTTGCTCTATCCAGCTGAGCTACTAGACCCCCTCAAAAAAAAGAACCAGTCCCATGGTTCTTTTGTCGGGGTAGCAGGATTCGAACCTGCGGCCTCCACATCCCAAATGTGGCGCGATAACCGGACTACGCTATACCCCGTTTTGCCTTTCCCCCAACCACTCGTTTCAGAAAGACTGCGGAGAGAGGGGGATTCGAACCCCCGGTACCCTTATTCGAGTACGACAGTTTAGCAAACTGTTGGTTTCAGCCACTCACCCATCTCTCCAATTCCATTCAACCCTAACGGTTACGTGTGAATTGGGATTGCAAAATTACATTTTTTCTCCGACATACCAAATCTTTTTCCATGAAAAATGAAAATTAAATTCTATCTCACAAAATATCAGTCGATTAAAATTGCAAAGAATTTCATTCAAATCGAAGAAAACAGAATGCGTAAAATCCAGTCCATTATTCTTTGACACAATTTGTCCGTTGATATGCCCTAAACTGCCACATTATATCATATACCCCGAACGCAATCGACTAAATTCCCTTATATATGTTCCAAATCCAATTTGCCAAAATAATTACGCCGACGATTATTGTCGGGATTGGTTTCCATAGCCTTGAAATGAGGCTATACAAAGTATCTTTTCCCCTTATGCAATCCACCCACAATGACACAGCAAAAACGAATACAAAGGCACAGAATACAACCGATAAAGGGTTTGTGTAAAGAGCATCAACGAAATTTCCCGACATCAGAAGTTTGGCAGCTCTTGTTCCACCGCAACCGGGGCAAGGAATTCCTGTAATCTTATGAAACAAACAAAAGGGTCGGATAGGGATTTTATCACCTAACCGAACCCATAAAATCACAAAGCCGGATAAAACTGTCAATTTAACAGCTCTACGATACCGCATCAGAAAGCAATCGCCTCAGAGAACTTGTCAAAATTATACTTGTAAGTTCTATCCTTTGTCGTGAACCAATCTATGATAGTCCAAACGCCGGCACCTCCACAGGTCAGCAATTTTGCGACTCCGAGTCCTGTGTCCCCGAGCATGAATCTATCTACACCATAGCCTCCAAGAAATATGGAGACTATTAACATGGTTGTCGGATTTTTGAAATCCGTACCTACAACCTGTACAGACTTGCTTTCAGGCAAAGAAGCCAATTTCTCTTTTACTACTACCCACTGTTGAGGAGTAAAGCAATTCTTGTTACTCATCACAAACATGTCAATTTTCGATTGTTCCATAATATTCCACTAAATTCGTGTCGTGTGCAACTTCTAAATTATCAATATACCGTCTCTTTTATGGCAGTCGGCTTACTCCTATCTCATAATATTTTACTTCTTCAATAATTCTCTCAGGTACTTTACTTTGACCCCATAGTTAAAACTTTGTGTAGAACCGATTCCTGCAAAGTTCACTGCGACCAATTCACCTTTTCTATTCAGAACAGGAGCTCCGCTTGAACCATGCAAAGATGGTATAGAATACAAATAACTATTGGTTCTGTCTTGACTGATTGTTCCGGTGGTGCATTGCGATTTCACGCCCTCTTCTGTCAATGCCAAAACCGGACCGAGATTAAAACCTATCATAAACAACTTATCATTCTTTCCCGGATAAAATAAAGAACTCGTTTCAACAGGATTACCCTCCGGAACTTCAAAAATATGCTTACCCTCAGGGGTCTTCTTTGTTTTTAATTGTATGATTGCAACATCATTCTCTTTATCGGTAGCTTTCAATACACAAGGGACGAAATCAGTGGAAGAAGTTATGTATTCGTCATTATACGCTACACTTATTATATTGTTATATGAGAAATCCACATCTCCAAGATTCACATTACCCAAATACTCATATACATTGGCATAAGCATTCATATACTGCTCACATTTCTCTTCTGCCTGCTTCAATGCATAATAATCATTATCATACGTATCATTCAAGATGTAAACGAAAAGAGCAGATGTTATATCGTCCATAGCTTTTTTTGTAATCATTGTACTCCGAACGACAATAACTCTTTAGAGCTGTTACAACTTGATTCTTGGCTTTTAATGCTTGTTTTTCCGAAAGCATAGCACCGACCACATGATTATTGGTCGCAATTTCTCCTTTTTCAGACACGAAGAAACCTGTACCGAAAGCTGTTACAGCTACAATGGAGTCTTCATCAAGTGTGAAGTTACTAAGTCCTTTCTCCTCAGAATAATCCGTAAAATAAGCCGAAAGTTCATCATTGATTTTCAACTCATAATATCCGATGTTCTTTATAAGGACAACACCGCTTGAATATTCCTCATTAATTTCTTTTTCAGATTTGTTACATCCAACAATTCCTAATGCTGCAAGCATAATGACAAAAACAGTCGTTCTTTTCATCAAAACATAAAGTTTTCTCTGCCTTTGCAGCTCGGGAAGGCGATACATAAAAACAAAGGAAGCGTAGAGCTGCTACTTTATTACTTGTTTAGAGGTCGTAGGAAAAACCTGAGATACGATAATATAAGTTACTACTCTACGCCGGAAGCGTAAAGAAACAACCCTGCTATATCTCGTATCTCAATCGCATTAGAAATTTCCTACGTTTCTAAACAATACGATAAAGCATTGCGCTTCTTAATCTCAATAAGACATGGTCGGGGTCTTTTTCCAACCATGTTGCAAAAATATGAAATAATTTGAAACCGTGTACAAAGTGAGGAAATTTTTGTCATGGCTGACAAAGAGGTGGTCTTCTCCTCCTTTGATAGTCTGATAGTTGAAGCAAAGTATTCTTGATAAGCGTAGGGCTTTGTAATGAATGAAAAGTCCGATATCAACTCATGCAACAAATCGAAATTCGGAAGTTGAAATGTAAAAGTCTCTGCTGTTGCGGCTTCGTTCTTGGCAAACAAGACAGGGAGACTTTGTAGTTGTTGATAGAGACGGAGACGGGCAAGAAGTCTCTCTTGGCAGGGGACTTTTCGCTGCGGTCGTGTTGTGATAGATAATCATGCGTAAATATACACTTTTCGTTCAATATGACAAAATTCCTGATTTACATGCTTGTTACAATGTAGCTGCTCAATAAATCCTGCATGCATCTCTTAAAACATATTGTTTCGTGGGAGTGATTTCAAATGTTAGAGTATTTATTAGTGGGTACAATTCATTTATTGCAGCATGGAATAAAGTCGAAGAATAATCTTTATTCGCGATTTGCTTTTGACATTTTCTGAACTGTTTTCTGTCTGTTCAGACTCTTGATCCGGTCTCCTTTCAGGTAGGCGAAGCATGGATTACGAGGCAGAATGCCCCGTGATTGCCGAGCCGTGAGGGAAATGAAACGGAAGGCCGCAAAATCGAATCGCCGTTCCACGAAAATAAAACGCCGAAAGAATTTTCTCAATCGGCGTTTGGTTGTGGTCGAATCGGCGTTTCGGTGGCGGCAGGTGTTGCTTGCGAACAAATTGTGAGGCTTTTCGTTTTGATATACCGTATATATTCGTATCTTTGCAAGGAAATTCATAATACAGACTGATGACAAAACAGAAGAAAGAAGCGGAAGTGCTTTCCAAGATAGCTGTCGAAGCCATAAAGTCCAAGAAAGGCAGGCAGATAACATTGATTGATTTTGACGGAGTGGAGGGTTCGTTGTTTGAATACTACGTTCTTTGTACTGCCAATTCGCCCTCTCATGTCGATGCTTTGGCAGACGAAATCGAAAGGCAGGTCAGGGAGATGACAGGCATAAAACCCCGCAGGGTGGAGGGTTTGCAGAATTGTCAATGGGTGCTGTTGGATTATTTTGACGTTGTGATACATGTTTTCTTGGCTGAAACGAGAGAGTTCTACAACATAGAGGCGATGTGGAAAGACGTTAAACAAATTCATTTCGAGGACGAAGAGTAGTATGGCAGGCAAACAAAACAATAAAGGTGAAAGACCTTTGGGTGGAGGTAAATTCAAGTTCAACCTGTATTGGATTTACTTTTTGGTTATCCTTACTTTGGGTGTGGTATGGTTCACCGGTGATGGTGAAGGTGCAATAAGCAAGGATATAAAGTGGGACAGATTGCAGAAGGTGCTGCTCGATAAGGATTATTCCAAGATAAATGTTGTCAATAAAGAGTTTGCAGAGGTCTATATAAAGCCCGACAAAATCAAAAACGACAATGATTACAAGGATTTGAAACCGAAGCCGGGGTTTTTGTCCGACGGTTCCGATGTAAGCAAAGGTTTCTATATTTATAAGTTCGTCAATTACGATGATTTTCGCGAACAGTTGAAGACGGTGGAGAATCAATGGATTGCAAAGGACACTGTGGGTGTCGAAAGCGAGTTGAAGAAGCAGGAAATCATTGCCAATCTCAGAATAAACGTCGAAAGCGAGACGAGAAAGAGTTTCTTCGGTGAAAATTCCATGTTTCTCTTTTCGCTGGTTATCATGCTCGTTATATGGTTCGTCTTTTTCAGAATGATGAGAAACGGTTCTTCCGGAGGCGGAATGGGCGGCGGTATATTCAATGTGGGAAAAAGCAAGGCGAGACTTTATGATAAGGATAATGATGTGAAGGTTACCTTTGCCGATGTCGCAGGTTTGGAGGGGGCAAAGGTGGAGGTGAAGGAGATTGTGGACTTCCTCAGAAATCCGTCGAAATATACGCAACTCGGAGGCAAAATTCCGAAAGGTGCGTTGCTCGTAGGTCCTCCGGGAACGGGTAAGACCTTGCTGGCAAAGGCAGTGGCGGGTGAGGCAAAGGTGCCGTTCTTTTCTCTTTCTGGCAGCGACTTCGTGGAGATGTTCGTGGGTGTGGGGGCTTCCCGTGTGAGAGATTTGTTCAAGACTGCAAAGGAAAAAGCTCCGTGCATAATATTCATAGACGAGATTGATGCCATCGGCAGGGCAAGGGGAAAGAATCTGGCTTCCGGCTCGAATGATGAGAGGGAAAACACATTGAACCAACTCTTGACGGAAATGGACGGCTTCGGCACAAATGCCGGTGTGATAATTCTTGCTGCCACGAACAGGGCAGATATATTGGATAAAGCGTTGTTGCGTGCCGGCAGGTTCGACAGGCAGATACATGTGGAATTGCCCGATGTGGAAGAAAGAAAAGCCATATTCAAGGTTCATACGAAGAACCTTAAATACGACAGCAAGGAGGTCGATATAGATTTCCTTGCAAAGCAAACGCCGGGTTTTTCGGGAGCGGATATTGCGAACCTGTGTAACGAAGCTGCTTTGATAGCGGCGAGGAACGATAAGAAGATTATAGGCAAGCAGGACTTCCTTGACGCTGTGGATAGGATTATCGGCGGATTGGAAAAGAAAACGAAAATAATCAAGCCCAAGGAAAAACGCACCATTGCTTACCATGAGGCAGGTCATGCTTCGGTCAGCTGGCTCTTGGAACATGCAAATCCGTTGGTAAAGGTTACAATAGTGCCGCGAGGCTCCGCTTTGGGTGCTGCATGGTACCTTCCGGAGGAACGACAGATTACAACCACGGCTCAGTTGATGGATCAAATGGTTTCTTTGCTCGGAGGACGTGCGGCAGAGGAGTTGGTGTTCGGAGAAGTCTCCACGGGAGCGTTGAACGATTTGGAAAGAGTAACCAAGCAGGCGTATGCAATGGTCGTTTATTACGGTTTGGATAAGGAAATCGGCAATTTGAGTTTCTACGATTCCACGGGACAGAGCGAATACGGCTTCCAGAAACCGTTCAGCGAGAAAACGGCAGAGAAAATCGATGACAGGATACATGGAATGGTCGAAGCAGCGTATGCGAAAGCCAAATCCATATTGTCGGAGAACAGGGAGAAGTTGGACGCTTTGGCAGCCATACTCATAGACAGGGAAGTCATATTCAGGGAAGACGTGGAAAAAATTTACGGAAAGCGTCCGTGGAATGACGAGACAGAGCAAGCGAAAGAGAAACCTTCGACAGAAGATACAAAAGCGGAAGGATAGCAGATGAAAGGCAGCTCCGGAAAGGAAAAAGTTTTGAAACTGTTGAGGGCAGCTTTGCTCGAAAAAGACGGCAACGCCGTTTCCGCCACGACGAACTACCCGGAGATGTATTGCCCTTTGTCGGATGAACCGCTTATGGTGTTTGCCGAAAAGTTCGTGAAGGGCAAAGGCAAGTTCGTTTATTGTGCAGACGAGAAAGAGTTCATCGATAATCTGCGTAATCTGGTAGCTTATCGGAAGTGGAACAAGATTGTTTCCTTTTCTCCGAGCCTGCAATCATATCTTGCCAAGTTCGGACTCGAGACATTCATGGATGACGAGGATACGACCGTCGGAATAGGACTTTGTCAGTCCATGATAGCTCGAACAGGCAGCATAATAATAACCTCTACACAGGGAGCGGGTACTCACTTGCGGCATTTTACGCCGATAATGGTGGTGATTGCTTTCGAGTCTCAGATACAGGAGAGCTATAGAATGACGCTTGAAAACATGCCGGAGACGCCTCCGCAATGGGTATTGAACATAAAATCCGGCGATTTGATAGAGGAGGAAATCAGAGAGTTGTATGTATTTGTTATAGCGGGTTGATAAGATGAAAGATTTAACAAAGAGAACAATAACAGGGGCAATATATGTTTTGAGTGTAATAGCGGCGGTATGTATCAACCGATATGTTGCAGCCGTTTACTTCGGCATGATAATGATATTGGCATTGAGGGAATTTATCTCTGTGAGTGCCAAGGCGGAAGTAAGTCTGAATGCTCCCATGATTTATTTCGTTTCCGTGTTTTCCTATCTTGCTTTGGTATCTCATGCTTTCGGCTTTGTTTATTCGGCGATTGCCATGTTTGCAAGCCTGCTTTGCATTATAGCTTTGGCAATTTCGGCTTTGTATGTGAAGAGTGCAACGCCTTTTACTTCGATGGCATATTCTCTTACCGCTGTCGGTTACATTGTTTTGCCGTTGTCTTTGAGCAATCTGCTTTTCGCAATGCACGATTACTTCGATTGCAATGTTCTTTTGAGCATTTTCATATTCGCATGGTGCAATGATACATTCGCTTACCTTGTAGGTTGCAAGTTCGGCAAGAGAAGATTGTTTGAACGCCACTCGCCCAAGAAGAGTTGGGAGGGTTTCTTCGGCGGATTTGCCGCTACGGTTCTGGCAGGTGTCGTTATGTGGCAGTTGCTTGGCGGAAACGTATATATATGGTTGCTGATGGCTGTGGTAACAACCGTTGTCGGAACATTCGGAGACCTTATCGAGTCGATGTTCAAGAGACAGATGGGGGTGAAGGACAGTGGTAATATATTGCCGGGGCATGGCGGAATACTGGATAGGTTCGATATTCTGTTGTTGGTGTTGCCTGTCATGTGGATAGTGCTTGGCATCGTGCAGTTACTAAGTACTCGTTTCCCGGGTTTGTTGAATTGAAAGACATAATAAAGATGTATATACATAGAGAGGGCTATAAGATTAGTGCGGTTGCCATAGTGTTGGCAATCATCATAACTTCCGTTCTTGTTTATTTTGTTCGCCATTGGCAGATCTACTGGTATGTTCTCATAGCTTTTGTATGGCTTTTGGCAGGTGTGGTGATAAGGTTCTTCCGTATTCCGAAGAGGGAGTTGGTGCATAACCCCAATCAGGTGATTGGCTCTGCCGATGGTACGATAGTGGTGGTCGAAAAGGTTTATGAGCCGGAGGTGTTGAAGCAGGAGTGCATTCAGATTTCCACGTTTATGTCTCCGAATAATGTTCACGTCAATCGTTATCCGATAAGCGGCAAGATAATTTATACGAATTACCATAGCGGTAAATATCTCATCGCAAAGCACCCCAAGAGTTCTACTTTGAATGAGAGAACGACCATTTGCATAGAGAACGAAAAGGGTCAGAAGGTTGTCGTCCGTCAGATAGCCGGTGCATTGGCAAGAAGGATTGTTTGTTATGCCAAGGAGGGAGAGACGGTTACGCAGGGAGCGGAACTCGGCTTCATAAAGTTCGGTTCGAGGGTGGATTTGTTCATTCCTTTGGAGGCTTGCGTGCATGTGGATTTGGAGGATAAGGTGAAGGGTGGGCTTTCCATTTTAGCAAGTCTGTGATTGGGTTTTCGTAACATGGGTTCGACTTCTTCCATAAATATATAAGGAAATGACTTACGAGGATTTGGCATTGCATGGGCAGCTTTTGTATGAGGATAACCATCTTTTGGTGGTGAACAAACGTCCTTCGCAGATTGTGCATGCGGATAAGAGCGGAGATGTTTCCTTGGAGGAAGAAGTGAAGCATTATTTGAAGGTGAAGTATGCCAAGCCCGGTAATGTTTTTTGCGGTGTCGTTCATCGTTTGGACAGACCGGTGAGCGGGACTGTCATATTCGCAAAGACGGGTAAGGCTTTGGAACGACTTAATGCAATGATAAAGCAAGGGGAGATAGGCAAAACTTATTGGGCAATAGTACGTAATATGCCTCCTATGCAGAAAGGAACGTTGCGTGATTATCTTTTGAGGAACGAGAGTCGTAACAAGACTTATGTATGCAAGGATACGAAAAAAGGAAAGTATGCCGAATTGGATTATGAGCTTATTGCCCGCGGAGATAATTACAATCTGTTGAAAGTAAACTTGAAAACGGGCAGACATCATCAGATAAGAGTGCAACTTGCCAATATAGGCTGTCCGATAAAGGGCGATTTGAAATATGGCTTTGCACGCAGCAACAGCGATGGCTCCATTTCCTTGCATGCAAGAGAGCTTCGCTTTGTTCACCCTGTGAGTAAAAAAGAAATATACATAGAAGCACCGGTGCCGGAGGATGTTCTCTGGCAGTACTTCGAGAATTTGATGAAATCAGAAATCAATAAATATGAATAGAACGGTTTTATGCTTGGCATTGGCTGCAATGCCTTTTTTTAGTTTTGCACAAAAGGATTGTCGTATCGAGGGAAAGGCAAATCCGAATTCTGTCGGAGGGTATGTCTATATCGTTCACGGTAAGCAAATCGCCGATAGTGCCAAGGTGAATAAGAATGCGGAGTTCTCTTTTGCCATGAAAGCAGATGATAAACTTTATGTTTGTGCGGCAAAGGGCGAAAGGGGTGGTTTGGCTTTTGTGAGCGAAAGCGGTAAGGTGGAATTGAATTTGAGGGATATGTCTTGCAAGGGCGGAGAACTTAACAAACAGGTGTCTTTGTTCTCTTCTGCTTCCGATGATGCTTGGAAACGTTATGAGAATACGGCTGCGGAAATAAAGGCAAAATCGATTTCCGAGGCTGATAAGGAAAAGGAACAGGACGCACTCTACGAAGAAACGGTCAAGGGTTTGCAACAGATCGGGGAAGAAGCCATGTCCCGTCTTGCGGATAAAGAGGCGGCAGGTTGGATGCTTGCATCGCTTTCCTATTATTACTCTTCGGAGGATTTCTTCAAGCAGTATGACAAGTTATCGGGAGAAGCGAAGAACTATCCGGGGCTTCAAACCGCTTATAAGGCTTTTGAGGCGTTGAGGAACACTTCGGAGGGAAAAATGTTTACGGATTTCACGATAGAGAACGGCGGATTGAAAGGGGAGAAGGTGAAGTTCTCGGATTATGTAGGAAAGGGAAAATACACCTTGGTGGACTTTTGGGCAACGTGGTGCGGTCCTTGCAAGAGGGAAATTCCCAATGTGAGAAATATTTATAAGGAGTTCGGGGACAAAATCACTGTTTTGAGTGTTGCCGTTTGGGATAAGAGGGCTACGACTGAGAAGTTCATAGAGAAGAATGACATGCCTTGGAATCACATAATAGACGCTCAACAAATTCCGACGGATATTTACGGTATTCAAGGTATTCCTCAGATAATGCTTTTTGCTCCCGACGGAACGATTGTCAAGAGAGACTTGCGCGGAGAGGAAATCCGAAAGGTGTTGGAAAACGTATTGGGAAAATAAAACGGCGTTTCGGAAAAATAAAACGCCGAAATAATTTGACGAAATGCCGTTTCAATCGCAACGAAACGCCGTTTTGTCAAGGTAAATCAAGAAGAACAGAAAAAGAGGTGATTATATGAAGGAGGAAAAATATAACCTGAGAGGTGTGAGTGCGTCGAAGGAAGATGTGCATGAGGCAATAAAGAACATAGACAAGGGATTGTTTCCCAAGGCTTTTTGCAAAGTGGTGCCTGATACGCTGACCGGCAGTGATGAACATTGCATTGTCATGCACGCAGATGGTGCGGGAACGAAGAGTTCGTTGGCTTACATGTATTGGAAAAAGACGGGGGATTTGTCGGTATGGAAGGGTATTGCGATAGATTCCATAGTGATGAACATCGATGACCTGATATGCGTCGGCATAACCGATAATATTCTTCTCAGTTCGACCATAGGCAGGAACAAAAATTTGATTCCGGGTGAGGTGATTTCGAGAATAATCAACGGAACGGAGGAGTTTTTGGAGGAAATGCGTGCTTTGGGTGTCGGAATACGCTCCACGGGCGGAGAGACTGCCGATGTGGGAGATTTGGTGAGAACGATAATCGTCGATAGCACCGTAACGGCGAGGGCGGAAAGAAACAAGATAATTTCCAATGACAGAATAAAGGCAGGCGATGTGGTTGTCGGTCTCGCATCTTTCGGTAAGGCGACATACGAGAAGGAATACAATTCAGGAATGGGCAGCAACGGTTTGACTTCTGCAAGGCATGATGTCTTTGCTTCCTCGCTTGCGAAGCTTTATCCGGAGAGTTATGATAATGCTTTGCCGAAAGAGGTGGTTTATTGTGGCGGTTTGGAACTTGAAAGCAAGACGGAAGTCGAGGGAATGGACGCAGGAAAGATGGTTTTATCCCCTACAAGGACGTATGCTCCCGTGATGGCTGAGGTTTTGAAGCATTGCAGAGGTCGGATAGACGGATTGGTGCATTGCAGCGGCGGTGCCCAAACGAAGGTCTTGCATTTCTTGAACGATGGCTTGCAAGTGGTGAAGGATAACTTGTTCCCTGTGCCTCCTTTGTTCAAAATGATACAGGAGCAGTCGAAGACGGATTGGCGAGAGATGTATAAGGTTTTCAATATGGGGCACCGTATGGAAATTTATACCGATTTGAAAACGGCGGAAGAGGTGATGGCGATAAGCAAGAGCTTCAATATAGAGGCGAGAGTGATAGGTCATGTGGAGCGAAAAGCAAAGACGTCTGTCGTTGTGAGAAGTCCGTATGGGGAATATATATATGAATAATAGCAGAGCGGGAAAAGCAATCATATCCTGCCGAAGCCGGTTCGTTCAAGCATGTTGTCGAGAAGAATTACGGCGAGAGGTAATGCGAAAGCAGGTTTTTACTTCGATATGATGGCTTTTCCTTATCGTTTTTTCTGTAATCCATGAAAATGATACCGAATGCGTGCGGAATTTTTCAGGGTAAAAATGAATGACTTACGGTTTAGACTGAAAAAAAACGGTGAGAAAGTTTGGTGGAAATCCGTATTTGTTCTATCTTTGCAAACGCATTCGGAGGGAAGTGAAGTTTGAAGGAAGTGCTGTCGGTGTTTGAATGCAAGGTAAGAGTTGTTTTGAAATGTCGAGATAAATAATAGAGATGCCGATGTAGCTCAGTTGGCCAGAGCAGCTGATTTGTAATCAGCGGGTCGGGGGTTCGAATCCCTCTATCGGCTCGATATTAGATGGGAGAGTCGCATAGCGGCAATTGCAACAGACTGTAAATCTGTCCTCTTCGGAGTTCGGTGGTTCGAGTCCACCCTCTCCCACGAAGAAAGAAGTAAAGGCGGTAGTTTGCTTTTATTGAAACAATGCGGAAGTAGCTCATTTGGTAGAGCGATAGCCTTCCAAGCTATAGGTGGCGGGTTCGAGCCCCGTCTTCCGCTCCACGAAAATAAGGGCGAGTCATGAGGATTGATTCGTTCTTATTGTTGTAAGTGTGATATGCCGTTGTAGCTCAGTGGTAGAGTACTTCCTTGGTAAGGAAGGGGTCACGAGTTCAAGTCTCGTCAATGGCTCTTGGTTGAGTTTAACTTTAAGTTGAGTAAATAGTAATTAAATAGTCAATAATTATGGCAAAGGAAAAATTTGAGCGTTCAAAACCGCACGTTAACATTGGAACAATAGGTCACGTTGACCATGGTAAGACGACTTTGACAGCTGCTATCACAACTGTATTGGCGTCTAAAGGTCTTTCCGAAGTAAAGTCATTCGACTCGATAGACTCTGCACCGGAAGAAAAAGAAAGAGGTATCACAATCAACACTGCACACGTTGAGTATCAAACAGAAAATCGTCACTATGCACACGTTGACTGTCCGGGCCACGCTGACTATGTGAAGAACATGGTAACAGGTGCCGCTCAAATGGATGGTGCCATAATCGTTGTTGCTGCAACAGATGGTCCGATGCCTCAAACTCGTGAGCACATCTTGTTGGCTCGTCAGGTAGGCGTTCCTCGTTTGGTTGTGTTCATGAACAAGGTCGACTTGGTTGATGACCCTGAATTGTTGGATTTGGTTGAGATGGAAATCCGTGACTTGTTGTCATTCTACGAATTCGATGGAGATAACACTCCTGTTATCAGAGGTTCTGCACTCGGTGCATTGAACGGAGAGCCAAAGTGGGTTGAAAAAGTAATGGAACTTATGAAGGCTGTGGATGAATGGATACCTCTTCCAAAGAGAGATAAGGATAAAGATTTCTTGATGCCGATTGAGGACGTATTCTCTATCACCGGTCGTGGTACTGTTGCAACAGGTAGAATCGAGACAGGTGTCGTTCATGTAGGTGATGCTGTAGATATAATCGGTATGGGTGCCGAGAAATTGAAATCAACCGTTACCGGAGTTGAGATGTTCCGTAAACTCCTTGATGAGGGAGAAGCCGGAGATAACGTAGGTTTGTTGCTTCGTGGTATAGATAAGACAGAAATCCGTCGTGGTATGGTTATTGCTAAGCCGGGTTCTGTACACCCTCACAGAAAGTTCCAAGCTGAGGTTTATATCTTGAAGAAAGAGGAAGGTGGTCGTCATACTGCATTCCACAATCACTATCGTCCGCAATTCTATTTCAGAACAACTGACGTAACAGGAGAAATCACTCTACCGGAAGGTCGTGATATGGTTATGCCGGGAGATAACTTGACAATCACTGTTGAGTTGATTTCTGAAATAGCTTTGAACGAGAACTTGCGTTTCGCTATCCGTGAGGGTGGTAGAACCGTGGGTGCCGGTCAGGTAACCAAGATATTGGATTAAGAGAGTTCTATAAAGGTGAGGTTAAAAGACCTCACCTCTTTTTAGGGGCATAGTTTAAGGGCAGAATAGTGGTCTCCAAAACCATTGATGGGAGTTCGAATCTCTCTGCCCCTGCAAATCGAAAAACAAAATAATAAATGTCAAAGATAGTCGAATACGTAAAAAGCAGCTATGATGAATTGGCTCACAAGGTGTCATGGCCTACGATGTCGGAGTTGAGCAATAGTACGGTGGTAGTCTTTGTGGCTTCTCTTATAATTGCTCTCATTATCTTTCTTATGGATATTGTAACAGGTGTCCATCCGACTATGTTCTGGAAAGGATTGCTTGGCTATCTTTATGGAATGATGGGATAATCTTTCATTTTCATATCTTGCTTCCCAAAGGCTTTTATGTCTATGAGATGTGATGTGAAGTTTATATTTTGTTGAATGATAAATCTTTTCAATTATTTCCGGTATGAGTGAACAATCGAAAAAATGGTACGTGGTAAAAGTTGTTTCAGGCAAAGAAAAGAAAGCCAAGGAGTATATCGAAACAGAGGTGTCTCATAGTGGCTTGAATGACTTTGTCTCACAAGTTTTGATACCTACCGAAAAGGTTTTTTCTGTTCGTAACGGTAAAAGAGTGAGCAAGGAGCGTACATTGTTTCCGGGTTATGTTTTAATAGAAGCGTCTCTCGAAGGTGAAACAGTGCATGCAATCAGAAATGTCCCTAATGTCATCGATTTTCTTTCAGAAAAAGATGGTAAGCCTGTTCCTTTGCAGGATTATGAAGTCAAAAGGATATTGGGTACGGTTGATGAGATGATGGGAAATGATGAAGAATTGCTGGAGCCTTTTATCGTGGGAGAAACAGTCAAAATAATAGATGGTCCATTCAATAATTTTTCCGGTGTTATTGATGAAATCAACAATGAAAAAAAGAAACTTACTGTTACGGTGAAAATCTTCGGAAGAAGAACGCCTGTCGAGTTGTCTTTTGTTCAAGTTGTCAAGTAGATTTATCGGACAATATTTTTAATTACCTATTAAACGCACGTTAGTAAAATGGCTAAAGAAGTTGCAGGATTGATTAAGTTGCAAATTCCGGGAGGAAAAGCAAATCCATCTCCGCCGGTAGGACCTGCTTTGGGTGCTAAGGGTGTGAACATAATGGAGTTCTGTAAACAGTTTAATGCAAGAACGCAAGATCAAGCCGGTAAGTTGATTCCGGCAATCATTACTGTTTATTCGGACAAGTCTTTCGAGTTTGTAATCAAAACACCTCCTGTTGCAGTTCAATTGAAAGAGGCAGCCAAGTTGAAAAGCGGTTCCGGTGAGCCGAACAGAAACAAAGTTGCTACTTTGAAAATGGATCAGATAAAGGCTATTGCCGAGGCGAAGATGGTGGACTTGAATTGTTTCACCATAGAGTCTGCAATAAGCATCGTCAAAGGAACTGCAAGAAGTATGGGTATCGTTGTTGAGGAGTAATATCTTCAATGTAGTTTCAGTTAAAATTTAATTCAATGGCAAAACAATCGAAAAAAACAAAAGAGGCTTTAGCTAAGTTCGATGTTGCAAAAGAGTACTCTTTGGAGGAAGCCGTAAAGATTGTCAAGGACATTACTTTCACAAAGTTTGATGCTTCGTTTGATTTGGATGTTCGTTTGGGTGTTGACCCGCGTAAAGCCAATCAAATGGTGAGAGGTATTGTTACCTTGCCTCATGGTACGGGTAAGACCAAGAGAGTTCTTGTTTTGTGTACTCCGGATAAAGAGGAAGAGGCTAAGGCTGCCGGAGCTGATTATGTTGGCTTGGATGAGTACATTACCAAGATAAAAGGCGGTTGGACGGATGTCGATGTTATTATCACCATGCCAAGTGTAATGCCGAAAGTGGGAGCTTTGGGAAAGGTATTGGGACCGAGAGGTTTAATGCCTAATCCTAAGACAGGTACCGTTACTATGGACTTGGGTAAAGCTGTACAAGAGGTTAAGGCCGGTAAGATAGATTTCAAGGTTGATAAATTCGGTATCATCCATACGAGCGTTGCCCGTATGTCTTTCGACGCGAATAAAATTTACGATAACGCGATGGAAGTATTGCAGGCTATCATAAAGTTGAAACCTACTTCTGCAAAAGGAACTTATGTGAAAAGCATAACGGTTTCTTCTACCATGAGTCCCGGTGTAAAAGTGGATACAAAGTCAATAAGCAAGTAAAACGTTGAAATATGAGAAAAGAAGAAAAGACGCAACTGATAGAAAACATCGGTAACGAGATAGCTAAATATTCTTATCTTTATTTCGTTGATATAGAGGGTTTGGACTCTGTTGCTACGGCTAAGTTGAGAAAGTTGTGTTATCGTAATGAAGTAAAACTGTTGGTTGTAAAGAACACTTTGTTGAAGAAGGCGTTGGAAAAGTCAGGTTTTGACTATTCCGAGTTGTTCTCAACATTCAAAGGTTCTACTTCTGTTATGCTTTCTAACGTGAACAATGCACCTGCAAAGTTGATAAAATCATTCAGAAACAGCAATGATAAACCTGTATTGAAATCGGCTTATGTGGAAGAATGTTTCTATGTGGGTGATGGTGCGTTGGAGGAATTGATTGCTATCAAGTCCAAGAACGAACTCATTGCAGACGTTATTGCTGCATTACAGTCTCCAATCAAGAATGTTATTGGAGCGTTGCAGTCAGGTGGCAACACGTTATCAGGTGTAATAAAAACTTTATCGGAAAGACCCGAGTAAGAAAACAAAATTGTAAAATACATTAAATCAAGAAATAAAATGGCAGATCTAAAAGCATTCGCAGAACAATTAGTTAATCTAAGCGTAAAAGAAGTAAAGGAATTGGCTGATATTCTAAAAGAAGAATATGGTATAGAGCCGGCAGCTGCGGCTGTTGCTGTGGCAGCAGGTCCTGCAGCAGGTGGTGCAGCAGCAGTTGAGGAAAAAACAGCATTTGATGTTGTTTTGGCAGAAGCCGGAGCTTCCAAACTTAACGTTGTTAAGTTGGTAAAAGACCTTTGCAGCTTAGGTCTTAAAGAAGCAAAAGAATTGGTAGATGCAGCTCCTAAGACATTGAAAGAAGGCGTTACCAAGGAAGAAGCTGAATCGTTGAAAAAAGCGTTAGAGGAAGCAGGTGCAAAGGTTGAAATTAAGTAAGACATTTCACCACAATCAATAAGGTAAGGGAGGGTGTTCTTTTCTAAGAATGCCCGTCCTTTATTGTGTTTTGTATCTAACTTATTTTTTAACCTTTTAATTTGAAAAACCTTGGCACAAAATAATCCAACCTTAATTAGTTTCGCGTCTGTGAAGCATTTCGAATATCCTGACTTTTTGGATATTCAGTTGAAGTCTTTTAGAGATTTTTTCCAGTTGGAAACCAACTCGGAAAACAGAATTAACGAGGGCTTATATAAAGTCTTTTCCGAAAATTTCCCGATAACCGATGCAAGGAATAATTTCGTTCTCGAATTCTTAGATTACTTTATCGACCCTCCTCGCTATTCCATTGATGAGTGCATAGAGAGGGGTTTGACGTTTAGTGTTCCGTTGAAAGCAAAGTTGAAGTTGTTCTGTACGGATCCGGAGCATGAGGATTTTGAAACGAAAATACAAGATGTTTATTTGGGCATGATTCCATACATGACACCCAAAGGAACGTTCGTGATAAACGGAGCTGAGAGAGTGGTGGTATCGCAGTTGCACCGTTCTCCGGGAGTGTTTTTCGGAACGAGTACGCATGCCAACGGAATGCAGTTGTACTCTGCAAGAATCATACCTTTCAAGGGTTCTTGGATGGAGTTTACCACTGACATCAACAATGTCATGTATGCTTACATAGACCGAAAGAAGAAGTTGCCGATAACGACTTTATTGAGAGCTATCGGATATGAAACGGATAAAGATATTTTGGAGATTTTCGACCTTGCTCAGGAAGTAAAAGTAACCAAAGCCAATTTGAAGAAGGTATTGGGTAGGCGATTGGCTGCAAGGGTTGTCAGAGCATGGATAGAGGATTTTGTCGATGAGGATACCGGAGAGGTTGTGTCTATCGAAAGAACAGAGGTAATCATAGACAGGGAGACGACATTGGAACAGGAACATTTGGATCTTATTTTGGATTCTGGTGTCAAAACCATATTGTTGCACAATGATGATGCCACAGCCACGGATTATTCGATAATCTTCAATACATTACAAAAGGATACAGCTAATAATGCCAAGGAAGCTGTTGAATATATATATAGACAATTACGTAGTGCCGAACCGCCCGATGAAGAAACGGCGAGAGGAATTATTGAGAAATTGTTTTTCTCGGATAAGAGATACGATTTGGGTGATGTCGGAAGATACAGAATAAACAGAAAATTGAACCTTGATGTAAGCGATGATACGAGAGTGCTTACAAAAGAGGATATTATCTGTATTATAAAGTACTTGATAGAACTGATTAACTCAAAAACGGAAGTCGATGACATCGACCACTTGAGTAATCGTAGAATAAGAACAGTAGGAGAGCAGTTGTATGCTCAATTCGGAGTGGGTCTTTCCCGTATGGCAAGAACCATAAGAGAAAGAATGAATGTCAGAGATAATGAGGTATTCAGTCCGACGGATTTGATAAATGCCAAGACATTGTCGTCGGTTATTAATTCGTTCTTCGGAACAAATCAGTTGTCTCAATTCATGGATCAAACAAATCCTCTTTCCGAGTTGACTCACAAAAGAAGGATTTCTGCTTTGGGGCCCGGAGGTTTGTCGAGAGACCGTTCTGGATTTGAGGTGCGAGATGTTCACTATACTCACTATGGACGTCTTTGTACAATAGAAACTCCGGAAGGTCCGAATATCGGTTTGATATCGTCTTTGAGTGTATTCGCGAAAATCAATTCTCTCGGATTTATAGAGACTCCATATTATAAGGTAAAGGACGGCAAGGTCTTGATGAAAGAAGGACCTATTTATCTTACGGCAGAAGAGGAAGAGGATAAGATTGTGGCACAGGCTGCAACCAAGTTGGACGCTGATGATAGAATAGTGGAAGAAAGGATAAAGGCTCGTCAAATGGCGGATTTCCCTATCGTTTCTCCCGATAAGGTGGATTTAATGGACGTTGCTTCCAACCAGATTGCTTCGATAGCCGCTTCGTTGATTCCTTTCCTTGAACATGATGATGCGAACCGTGCTTTGATGGGTTCGAACATGATGCGTCAGGCAGTACCTTTGCTTAATCCCGATATTCCTATCGTTGGAACGGGTATAGAAGAGTCTGTCGCTTATGATTCAAGGGTATTGATTCATGCCGAAGGAGACGGAATAGTAGAATTCGTAGATGCAAGAGAAATTGTAATACGTTACGATAGAGATGAAAATGAAAGATTGGTAAGTTTTGAAGATGATTTGAAGAAATACAAGCTTACCAAGTTCCGTAGAACCAACCAAAGTACTTCAATCAATCTTCGTCCGATAGTCAATAAGGGCGATAAGGTCGTTAAAGGACAGGTGCTTTGTGAAGGTTATGCGACAAAGGACGGTGTACTGGCTTTGGGTCGAAATTTGCAAGTTGCGTTCATGCCTTGGAAAGGATATAATTACGAGGACGCCATAGTAATTTCCGAAAGAATAGTCAAGGAAGATATTTTCACCTCTGTTCACGTAGATGAGTTCATAACCGAAGTCAGAGAAACGAAACGTGGATTGGAGGAACTTACAAGGGATATTCCTAATGTAAGTTTGGAAGCTACGAAAGACCTTGACGAAAACGGAATGATAAGAATCGGTGCTCATGTCAAAGAGGGTGATATATTGGTAGGAAAGATTACTCCGAAAGGAGAGTCCGACCCTACTCCTGAAGAAAAATTGTTGAGAGCGATATTCGGAGATAAAGCAGGAGACGTTAAGGACGCATCGTTGAAAGTTCCGCCTTCAATCAGCGGAGTGGTAATAGACAAACGTTTGTTTACAAAATTTATCAAGGACAAGAAGTCCAGACAGAGGGACAACGAGATTGCCAAAGAACTGAAAGAAAAATTCGATAAGGAGGAGAAAGAGTTGAACAACAAACTTATCGACAAACTGTTTGTTTTGTTGACAGGCAAAGTTTCAGCCGGAGTGTACTCCAATTATAATGAAGAATTCGTTCCCAAGAAATCAAAGTTCAATCAGAAACTTCTCGCATCGATAGATTATGCCAATGTAAACCCTAATAATTGGACAACAGACCCGCAAACCAATGAATTGGTTAAGGAAATGTTGAACAACTACAACATAAAGTGCAGAGAAATTCAAGGAACATTGGCTCGCCAGACTTATGCAGCAACCATAGGAGATGATTTACCTTCCGGAATAGTTCAAATGGCTAAAATATACATAGCCAAGAAGAGAAAATTGAAAGTCGGAGATAAAATGGCAGGTCGTCACGGTAATAAAGGTATCGTTGCCAAGATAGTACGTGAGGAGGATATGCCGTTCTTGGATAATGGAAAGCCGGTGGATATAGTTTTGAACCCGCTTGGTGTGCCTTCCCGTATGAACCTCGGACAAATCTTCGAGACCGTGCTTGGTTGGGCAGGTCATGAGTTGAATCTTAGATTTCATACCCCTATATTTGATGGAGCCACTTTGGAAGATGTCAACGGATACATGGATAAAGCCGGCTTGCCTCACAATGGAAAATGTTATTTGAGAGATGGAGAAACAGGAGAGGTCTTCGATCAACCTGCAACAGTCGGCTATGTATATATGTTGAAATTGCATCACATGATAGACGATAAGATGCACGCAAGAAGCATAGGACCATACTCCGTAATCACTCAACAGCCGCTTGGAGGTAAAGCACAATTCGGAGGACAGAGATTCGGAGAAATGGAGGTTTGGGCATTGGAAGCCTTTGGAGCATCGCACGTTTTGCAGGAAATATTGACCATCAAGTCAGACGATGTTGTCGGAAGAGCAAAAGCGTACGAAGCAATAGTGAAGGGCGACAATATGCCGACACCGGGCATACCTGAATCGTTTAACGTCTTGGTACACGAGTTGAGAGGTTTGAATTTGGAGGTATCGTTTGATTAGTTGATGTAGTTTCATTGACAGTTTTAAGGCTAACAATTATGGCGAGTAGAAAAGAAAATCAGATAAACAGTACATTTAAATCGATGACAATCAGTTTGGCATCTCCCCAATCGATAGAAGAAAGATCAAGAGGAGAGGTGTTGAAACCTGAAACCATCAATTATAGAACATATAAGCCGGAAAGAGACGGATTGTTTTGTGAAAGAATATTCGGACCTGTAAAGGATTGGGAATGTCATTGCGGAAAATACAAGAGAATACGATACAAAGGAATTATATGCGACAGGTGTGGAGTTGAGGTAACGGAGAAGAAGGTCAGAAGAGAGAGAATGGGACACATTAAGTTGGTCGTTCCTGTGGCTCATATATGGTTTTTCCGTTCACTTCCCAACAAAATAGGTTCGTTGCTCGGTATCCAAAGTAAAAAACTCGATCAAATCATCTACTATGAGAAATACATAGTAATCAACCCCGGTTTGGCATCGGAGTTTGAAATCGCCAAGATGGATTTGTTGACTGAGGAAGAATACTTTGACATCATGGAGAAATTGCCGATGGAAAATCGTCAATTACCGGATGAAGATCCCAACAAATTTGTGGCAAAGATGGGAGCGGAAGCTCTTTACGATTTGTTGAAAAATTTGGATTTGGATAAATTGTCTTTCGAGTTAAGACATAAAGCACACAACGAAACTTCACAACAAAGAAAACATGATGCACTTAAACGTTTGAACGTCGTTGAGGCGTTTAGGGAAGCGAACAAGAAGAAAGAGAACAGACCTGAATGGATGATAGTTCAAGTCGTTCCTGTCATACCTCCAGACTTGCGTCCGCTCGTTCCATTGGACGGAGGACGTTTTGCAACGTCCGACCTTAACGACTTGTACAGACGAGTAATCATAAGGAACAACCGTTTGAAGAGATTGATAGAGATTAAAGCTCCCGATGTAATCATGCGTAACGAAAAGCGTATGTTGCAGGAAGCTGTCGATTCTTTATTCGATAATTCAAGGAAGGTAAGTTCCGTAAAATCCGACTCCAACAGAGCATTGAAATCTTTGTCCGATTTCTTGAAAGGAAAACAAGGACGTTTCCGTCAGAACCTTTTGGGTAAGCGTGTCGATTATTCCGGACGTTCCGTAATTGTCGTCGGACCGGATTTGAAAATGCACGAATGCGGATTGCCGAAAGATATGGCATCGGAATTGTTCAAACCGTTCATCATAAGAAAGATGTTGGAACGAGGAATTGTCAAGACCGTAAAATCCGCAAAGAAAATAGTCGATAAGAGGGAAGATCCGAGAGTTTGGGAAATATTGGAGAACATATTGAAAGGACACCCTGTTCTTTTGAACCGTGCTCCGACCCTTCACAGATTGGGTATCCAAGCATTCCAACCTAAATTGGTCGAAGGAAAGGCAATAAGATTGCACCCCTTGGTTTGTGCAGCGTTCAATGCCGACTTCGACGGAGACCAGATGGCTGTCCACGTACCGCTTGGCAATGCGGCCGTATTGGAAGCACAACTCCTTATGTTGGCATCTCACAACATATTAAGCCCTGCCAACGGAACTCCGATAACGGTCCCTTCGCAGGACATGGTCTTGGGACTTTATTATATGACCAAGGGCAAAGTTTCCGACGAAACAGAGAAAGTCAAAGGAGAAGGAATGACTTTCTACTCTTCCGAGGAAGTTCAAATAGCACACAACGAAGGCAGAATAGACCTTCATGCACATATAAAATTGAGAAGGCTCAGAACGGAAGACGCAGAGCCGAAGTACGAAATAATAGAAACAACAGTCGGCAGAGTGTTGTTCAACCTTGTTGTTCCACCGGAGTATGGCTACATCAATGTAGTGTTGAAGAAAAGCATATTGAGAGACATCATAGGAGACGTTTTGAAAGTGTGCGGAATGGCAAAAACAGCTCAATTCCTTGATGATATAAAGGATTTGGGTTACCGAATGGCATTTGTCGGAGGATTGTCTTTCAACCTTGGAGACGTCTTGGTACCGGAAGAAAAGGTCGGATTGATAAAAGAAGCCAATGATTCCGTTGATGAAGTAACCATGAACTACCAAATGGGACTTATCACGAACAACGAACGTTACAACCAAGTCATAGACATTTGGACAGATGCCAACAGACGACTAACCGAAGTCGTTATGAAACACATATCCGAAGACCGACAAGGATTCAATCCGGTATATATGATGCTTGATTCCGGAGCCCGTGGTAGCAAGGAACAAATACGTCAGCTTACCGGAATGCGTGGATTGATGGCAAAACCTCAAAAATCCGGAGCAACAGGTGCCGAAATCATCGAGAACCCGATTATTTCCAACTTCAAGGAAGGATTGTCGGTGTTGGAGTACTTTATCTCCACCCACGGAGCCAGAAAAGGTTTGGCGGATACCGCTTTGAAAACAGCAGAGGCAGGATACTTGACAAGACGATTGGTCGATGTAACACACGATGTCATCATAACGGAAGAAGATTGTGGTACGTTGAGAGGAATTCCGACAACGGCTTTGAAGAAAAACGAAGATGTCGTACAAACCTTGTATGACAGAATACTCGGTAGAGTAACCGTTCATGATGTCATACATCCGCAAACCGGTGAAATCATAGCGAAGGCAGGTGATGAATTGACGGAGGACATTTGTCAAAAGATAGAAGACTCACCGATAGAGGAAGTAGAAATACGTTCCGTATTGACCTGTGAAAGCAAGAGAGGCGTTTGTGCAAAATGTTACGGACGAAACCTTGCGACAGGCAAGATGGTTCAAAAGGGAGAAGCCGTCGGCGTTATTGCAGCACAATCGATCGGAGAACCGGGAACACAGCTTACACTTAGAACCTTCCACGTCGGTGGTGTTGCCGGCGGTAACATAGGAACAAGTTCCAAGTTGCAAGCGAAGTACGATGGTATCCTTCAAATAGACGAATTGCGTTCCGTACCATTCGATGAAGGCGATGCAAAATACAATGTAGTCATCGGACGTTCAGCCGAAATGAGGATAGTAGATCCTAATACGCAAGCCGTACTTTCCTCAGGAAACATTCCTTATGGAGCGAAACTGTATTTTGAAAACAATGTAGAGGTACATAAAGGAGATGTCGTTGCGGAATGGGATCCGTATAATGCAGTGATAATATCCGAGGTAGGAGGAACAATCCGATATGACGCAATATTGGAAGGCGTAACATACCGAATAGAATCCGACGACCAAACAGGATTGCAGGATAAAGTCATAATAGAATCCCGTCAGAAGTCGAAGAACCCTTCCATCAGTATAATCGATAAGGCGGGTGAAATCATTAAAACGTACGACATACCGGTAGGAGCCCACCTGACAGTCGATGACGGACAAAAAATACAACAAGGAACTTCATTGGTCAAGATACCGCGTTCGTTCGGAAAGGCAGGCGATATCACGGGAGGTTTGCCGAGAGTAACCGAGTTGTTCGAAGCAAGAAATCCATCGGATTCGGCAATCGTAGCCGAAATAGACGGAGTAGTATCTTTGAACAAGAAATTGAAACGTGGAAACAGAGAGGTTATCATCACAAGCAAGACCGGCGAGCAACGTACATATCTCATACCGACCACGAAACAAATCCTTGCACAAGAGAACGACTACGTCAAGGCAGGAACACCTTTGAGCGAAGGAGCAATAACGCCTGCGGACATCTTGGCAATCAAAGGACCTATGAAAGTACAAGAGTACATCGTGAACGAAGTTCAAGAGGTTTACCGTTTGCAAGGTGTGAAGATTAACGATAAACACTTTGAAGTCATCGTAAGACAGATGATGAGAAAAGTGGAAATCGAAGATCCGGGTGATACACACTTCCTTGAAGGCGAAATGGTCAACAAATTAGACTTTCAAGAAGAAAATGACAATATCTTCGGAATGAAAGTCGTGGAGGATAAAGGCGACAGCGAGAACTGCCACAATGGAGAAATTATCACGGCTCGTAAGTTGAGAGATGAAAATTCCTCATTGAAAAGAAAAGACAAAGCTCTCATCGTGGCAAGAGATGCCATGCCGGCAACAGCCCGTCAGGTATTGCAAGGCATAACCAAAGCCTCATTGCAAACAAAGAGTTATTTGTCGGCAGCCTCATTCCAAGAGACCACAAAGGTCTTGAACGAAGCAGCCATAAGTGCAAAGACGGATTATATGTTGGGAATGAAAGAGAATGTTTTGGTAGGACATTTGATACCGGCAGGTACAGGATTGCCGGAATACGCAAGTGCAATAGTTGCAAATAAAGATCAAATGGAAGAACAAAACGCTCAAAATATTCAACCCGTGAGACGAGGCAGAAAACCTGCCATGGCAGAATAAGAACCGAAATTTTTGCTCTCGGCTTTACAAACCGAGAGTAAAAATTCAAATAATGATAACAATGGAAAACAATAAGAAACAAGGACAGTTGGATATAGAACTGACACCGGATATAGCAGCAGGAGTATATAGCAACTTACAGTTGATACAACATTCTCCAACCGAGTTTGTCTTGGATTTTATACAGGTAATGCCCGGAGTGCCGAAAGCACAAGTGAAAAGTCGTATTATACTTTCACCCGTACATGCGAAGAAACTATTGGCAGCATTGCAAGACAACATAAACAAATACGAGATGAATAACGGAACAATCTCCGATATTCAATCCGGTACACCATACGAACAAATCAATCCCATAGGAAAAGCCTGATCGGGAACAAAAAATTAGGACAATCGAAAGGGTATGCGAGGATAGTCGTCGCATACCCTTCAATCTTTTTAATCGGATAACACATGAAAAAAGTAATCATATCAAGCCTTTTTATGCTGCTTTTGACCATGACGACAGTAGAAGCACAAACAACAGTGGATTATATCAAGATAGATACATTCACTATATCCATGGATACCACGGACTATCATTTCACCACATATACACCGATGGCAGGAGCCGGTTTCTCTTTTGAAAGAACGAAACCCGATGAACGTGATACGAATATCGGCTTATGCATGGTAGCCGCTTTCACATCAAAACCACCCGAACACATTGTTGGAACCACTGTTTGCAAAGGCAAATTACGTACTGACAGCACGGAAAGCGAAACAGGCTATTGCCTTATCATAGACGGAGTAGTCGGAATACACCCTTTAAGCCTGAATCGAGAACAAAGTATAAGTCAGGCAATAGAACAAAAGGGTGATTACTTCCAGCAGATGTTGCTTACATATAAACAGAAACCTGTTCCGACAAACGTATTCAAGAACAGGACGACCGCAAGGCGAGCCTTGGTCATTGCAAATCAAAAACCCTTTATCGTGGAAACCAATGACCGCATACACATAGACACCTTTACCACATGTCTGTTACGAATAGGAGTGGAGCAAGCAATCTATTTGGACATGGGTTCATGGAGCGAAGGCTGGTACAGAACCAACAATCAAACAATTCAAAGAATCGGCAACAACCGCCGCTCCACACACCTCCAAACCAATTGGATTACCATAAAACGAAGAAAATAATCTTTCATACAATAGTATATACAAAAACAAGTGTCGAATAAGGTATTTGTGCGTTGAAGCCGGTTTTCCAAAACTCGATTTTTCTTGAACCTCTTGAATTTCGGTAAAGAGCGATAGAAGGTATTTCAATCCGAGTTTGTATTTCTTTCTACCCATAAATACTCCCTATTTCTCTTTAATTTTACTCCTTTCCGTCTTTCATTTCCCCTCTTTCCACCCCTTTTCAGGCTCATTTTTCCTTTGCCATTCACAACTTTTCGGTACACTATTTCGCTTTTTACATTTTTTACCATTTGAGGATTTTTGCGGAGGTTGTGATTAACGATTTTCAATCCTTTTAACTTCATGGCTCGCGAATTTTCCGTCGAGAGTTTCCGCATGGAAATTTTCCGAGTATTTGAGGGTTTAGTAATAAGTTGTCTTACAGCTAATTGTAAATATATCAAAGACCGATCGGAAAAAGACGGCGTTTTTACGGTCGAAAAACGCCGTCTTTTTTCAAGAAAACGAAGAGTTAGCAGTGCTAAGACTTCGTTTTTCGAGTCAAAAGACTTCGT
>ERZ1026860.128-NODE-128-length-58410-cov-6.212458_pt1 | contig 58410 bp, 52 predicted proteins | sample MGYA00380160_ERZ1026860 | MGnify/ENA primary metagenome ERZ1026860 (study PRJEB33269, sample SAMEA4719796) | human gut metagenome | biome: human-associated habitat; feature: organic feature; material: feces | place: Cameroon | collected 2013-10 ... | reverse complement strand
GCTGCTCCCTCAGTCTTTGCCTGCGGCAAATCCAGCTCCCTCACAAGGGAGCCTGTCCTCTCTGTCGCTGCGCGACATCTCTCCCAGAGGGAGAGACAAGTTAGATTGTGCGAAACAAAAGCCTTCCTCTCTGAGGAAAGGGGCGCGGCGCAAGCCGTGACGGAAGGAGCAGCACGTGAGCAAGTCTGTATGAGAGTTTTTCTGATTCGTCAGATGTACAGCCCGCACCGGCTTCTCGGCTCTCCCTTTGGGAGAGCTGGCATTTGCGAAGCAAATGACTGAGAGGGCGAAACGCGAACAAATTCGTATGAAAGTTAGCCTGATTCGTCAGGGCTAGTCGGCTGCTCCCTCAGTCTTTGCCTGCGGCAAATCCAGCTCCCTCACAAGGGAGCCTGTCCTCTCTGTCGCTGCGCGACATCTCTCCCAGAGGGAGAGACAAGTTAGATTGTGCGAAACAAAAGCCTTCCTCTCTGAGGAAAGGGGCGCGGCGCAAGCCGTGACGGAAGGAGCAGCACACTAACAGGTTCGTATTAGGGCAAATCTCATGCGTATCTTGCCAATCTGACAAAAAAATCCCTCCGGAGCATTTTCCGGAGGGATTCATTTGTCTATGTGAAATTACTTCACGATTTCCTTTGCAGCAGCCGCGTACTTTTCAATCTTTGCGTCTACTTCTGCCTTTTCCTTGCCGTTTGCCATGATGTAAACCTTGACCTTCGGCTCGGTGCCGGACGGACGGATGATGAAGCTCGTGCCGTCCTCCAGATCGTAATACAGAACGTTCTGACCCTTCAGCTCTACTTCGGTCTGTGCGCCGGTTGCCAGCTCGGTCTGGATGCCCGACTGCAAGTCGCGAACGTCCTTCACTGCGGTGCCGCCAACTTCCTTGAGCGGGGTCTCACGCAGCTCCTTCATCAGCTCTGCCATGCGGGTCAGGCCGGATACACCCGGCATCACGATGGACAGGGTTTCTTCTGCGTAGTAGCCGTAACGCTTGTACATGTCCTGCATTGCATCGTACAGGGTCATGCCCTTGGTGCGGTAGTAAGCAGCCATCTCTGCAATCAGCATGGATGCAATGACAGCGTCCTTGTCGCGGGCATGGTCGCCGCACAGGTAACCGTAAGACTCCTCGAATGCGAACAGGTACTGATGCGAACCGGTTGCCTCGAATTCCTTGATTTTCTCTGCCAGGAACTTGAAGCCGGTAAACGTATCAAAGCAAGCAACGCCGTTGTCGTTGGCAACCTTGCGTGCCATTTCGGTAGAAACAACAGACTTGAGCACTGCCGGATGCGGCGGCATGGTGTTGGTCAGCTTCTTTGCCGTGATGATGTAGTCAATCAGCAATACGCCCATCTGGTTGCCGCTCAGCGTGACATAGTCGCCGGTGCTGCTCTTGAGCACGGTGCCGCAGCGGTCGGAGTCCGGATCGGTGCCGATAATCAGGTCAACGCCCTGCTGCTTTGCCATCTCGATAGCCAGATTAAAGCCTTCCTTGTTCTCCGGATTCGGAGACTTGACGGTCGGGAAGTTGCCGTCAATGACCATCTGCTCCGGCACACAAATCACGTGCTTATAGCCGATGCGCTTGAGAATTTCCGGAACCAGCTTGTAGCCTGCGCCGTGGAACGGCGTGTAGATGATCTTGAAATCATCGGCAACCTGTGCGATGCAGTCCGGATTGATGCTCATTTTCTGAATCTGACGCAGGTAAATCTCATCGGATTCCGGTCCGATAATCTTAATCAGACCCTTGTCAATGGCTTCCTGATGATCCATGGTCTTGACATCGGTGAACATGTCCAGTGCATCCATTTCCTTTGCTACAACGTCAGCTTCCTTCGGCGGCAGCTGTGCGCCGTCCTCCCAGTAAACCTTGTAGCCGTTGTACTCCTTCGGGTTGTGGGATGCAGTGACCATAACGCCTGCGAGGGTGCCGTATGTACGAACCGCAAACGACAGCACCGGAACCGGACGCAGAGATTCATACTCAATGACATTGATGCCGTTTGCTGCCAGAATGCTGGCTGCCAGATGAGAGTACTCATCCGAATGCAGACGGCTGTCGCAGGCAATTGCTACGCCGCGCTGCATGGCACGCGGGCCATACTGCTTAATCAGATTTGCCAGACCCTGCGTTGCTGCACCGACAGTGAAACGATTCATTTTATACAGACCAATGCCCATTGTGCCGCGCAGACCTGCTGTACCGAAGGACAGCGGTGCAAAAAATCGCTCTTGGATTTCCTTTTCATTGCCCTCCAGAGCTGCCAATTCCGCATGTTCCTCTGCGGTCAAAGCCGGAGATTCCATCCACTTGCGATATTCTTCCATATAGCCCATTTCAAAACACCTCATATTTCCTATTTTATGTTTTTCATAGAATTTTTCTTCTGCTCAGACAGAAGATATCTCTAGAAAAATTATACAGCATTTCGCAGGAAATTTGAAGGATAATTTATCAAAATTACAAAATGTTTTTGTTGCGCACAATGCAACCCTGCATTTTACAGCACTTTATCTAAATTTGATGAATATTTTTGTGTTACTTTGCAAAAGCAACACGATTTTTGCGTTTTCGAAATAAATGTTTCAGTTATTTTCTGCGCAAAAAAACGGATGCCCGCACGGACATCCGTTCTTGCTTTTTATTTGAAATTTATTCTTTCGGCATCAGCACTGCTTCGCAGCGATCCAGCACACCGGCCAGCGCCGCCAGCACGGTGCCGTAATTCGCAGACGGAACGCCTGCCTCGCGGCAAATTGCCACGCGCGCCTGTACCGAACGGGTGGACATCGTCGCACCGGTGTCGTGAATGACGAGATCATACGACGCCAAATCCTCCGGCAGATCCAGACCAAAGTTATAATCAATCTGCAATTCCTCACCGATGAGGCGGCGCAGCGAACGCGGAATCTTGATTCTGCCGATTTCCTTATATACCTCGCTCGCACGGCTGCCAACGGCAACGAGAATGCGGCTGTTTTCCTTCAAATCACCCAGCGTGCGCGCACCGGCGACGAAGTCCTCGAGCACACCGCGCTGTTTTGCATACAGCAGCGAATACGAGGTCAGCGGAACATTTTCCGGCACAATATCACGCACCTTGCCGAACGAACGTGCATAGGCAATGACCAGATCGACGCGCGGAATCTCCTTGAGCGCGTTTTCCAAATCATCCTCGTGGATGATGACGCAGCGTGCGCCGCGGTTGATCAAGTCCATCATAATCAGGTACTCATGAATCAGACCGGATTCCGGCACGAGCAGCAGGACATAATCTCCCTCACACACCAGATTGTCCGGCACAAGAGAACCTTCGATATCTTCGCTGGTTCGAACCATCTGCGACAGGCGGGCACGCAGCAGCGATATCGAGCCGGACGTATTGGCCGAGATAAAGATTGCATCCGGAAACTCCATTTTGAGCTTGGCAATATCGCCAGCATACGCTTCGTCGCAGCGGTTAAATACCTGCAGATACGGCACATCATTTTTGACGAGCCAATCATGCGCATGCTGATAGGTCTGACGCGCCGTTTCATCAAATTCCTGAATGTTAATTACATAAATAGCAATGTCAGCGCGGCGAACCGTATTGCGCACGCTCGTCGCATTTTCGCCGTCCAGCTCACTGACGTCGTTGAGTCCGGCGGTGTCAATCAGCGTAACTTCCCCGATGTGTCCAAGACGGCAGCTGCCGACAATCGGACCGTACTTTTCTTTTCCGCTCCGTTTGATGTCCTTGCGGTGCGAGACCAGCAAGTTAAAAATACTTGTCTTGCCGCTGCCCACCTGACCGAACAGAACAACATGCCGATTCTGACCGCCGATTTCGCCCGCCAGATCTGCGGATAAATAGTTATGTCTCATGATTTTTCTCCTCCCTATGGGATCACTCCGGCACCATCGCATCTCTATGCTGCCGAACGCCGGAAGGAAGCCTCCTTTGAACTCTTTTCTACATAGCTTTCATTATATCATGAAAATACAAAATGTACAGAGCGATGCCGCTTTTTTACCAACGTGCTTCCTTTTCTTCATATACCAGCGCAATGCCGCCCGGGCCGACATAGGTTCCGATGACCGCACCGATTTCTACATACGTGATTGCAATGTCACTGATGTGCGTCTGGAGCATGCGCGTAATCATCTCAACGCGCTCCGGCGCACAAGACGAAATCACCATGACATGATGCAGGTCTGCGGCGTGCCGCAAGAATCCCTCGACGAGCTTTTTGCAGCCGGCCTGTACACCGCGCACCTTGTCCACATTCTTCGGCTCTCCCTCAAAAAACGTGAGCAGCGGCTTAATGCCCATGACCTTGCCCGCAAGAGCGGTTGCCTTTCCGATGCGGCCGCCTTTGCGCAGATATTCCAAGCTGTCAAAAATAAAATACACCGCCAAATGATTCTGCAAATACAACAGACGGTTGAGAATCTCCTGTGCCCGACAGCCCTCGCGCACCATGCGCACAGCTTCCAGCGCGAAGCCCGCCACAGCGCCGGACGCCGTCATCGAGTCTATCAGATGAATGTTGGGCTGAAATTCTTCTTCCTCCCGCAGCATACGGCGCGCCATACTGGCACCGCTCAGCGAGCCGGACACCTTGCCGGATACCGTAATAACAATGATATCATCATAATCCGCAAACTGCTTCATGGCATCCATCCATGTCTCAATGGTCGGCTGGCTGGTTTTGGGCAATTGCTTGCTCGCAGCGAGCTTTTTGAAAAACTCCTCGCTGGTCAGATCGATGCCGTCTCGATATACCGAACCGTCCTCAAAAGCCACCTGAAGCGGAACGACGGAAAATCCTGCTTTTTGTGCACGTTCCGGCGTAAAATCACAGCTGGAATCCGCAAGAATTGCTATTTTACTCATATCTGTTTCTCCTCATTCTCCATATCAGCTTTTCTTGCTTTCAGTGTAGCATATCCGCATCTATTCATCAAGCACTGCAAGAAAAAAACGCCTGCCAATTGCCTTGGCAGACGTTGCTCTCGTTATGCTTCCGGCGTACCGGATTTGTTGTCCTCCTTGGGCCGTCTTCTCGGACGGCGGCGGCGCGGCGGACGATGCGCATCGACAAAGTCTTTGCCCTCCTGCGAGCGACGCTCATTTTGTACCGGACGGTTTTCTCCCTGTTCGGCATTTTTGTTATTGCGCTCACGGTGCGGACGGCGCGGACGGGATTTATGCTGCTTGTCGCCGGTTTTTGCATATTTTTCCCGCTTTTCTCCGTGCTCTCCGCCCTGCTTTGCCGCAGCTTCTGAAGGCTTGCGGCGTTTTTTCGGGCGTTCGGAACGGCGATTTTCCTGCGGCTCGCTGTGCGCGCCCTCGTGCTGCTCCTGCGGCTCGATGCTGTCAGTCAGCTTTTCCGCAACCTTCGGCGCAGCTGCCGGCTTTGCCGACATCGGACGCGCAGGACGGCGCGTTCTGCGTCCTGCCTGCAAGACCTGACAGTCTGCACACGCATACACACGCGGCGTGTCCGGATCGTCCTCCAGCTGTACGGTGCACTGTCCGCGCAGCATGGCGTTGCTGAGCACCACACCGATGCCGTCCGGCGTCTGCACCGTGGAATCTATGCGCGGTGTCACGCGCGCCAATTCTTCATATGCCTCCTGCTCGTATTTCAGGCAGCACATCAGTCTGCCGCAGGTACCGGAAATCTTTGTCGGATTGAGCGACAAATTCTGCTGCTTTGCCATGTTGATGGATACCGGCTGAAAATCGTCCAAAAACGATGCACAGCACAGCGGTCTGCCGCAGATACCCAGTCCGCCCAGAACCTTTGCCTCATCGCGCACGCCAATCTGACGCAGCTCGATGCGGGTGCGAAAGACCGATGCCAGATCCTTGACCAGCTCGCGGAAGTCCACACGGCCATCCGCCGTAAAATAAAACAGAACCTTATTGAGATCAAATGTATATTCGACGGAGACCAGCTTCATATCCAGCTTGTGCTCCGCAATTTTCTTTTCGCAAATCGCAAAGGCTTCCTTTGCACGCTTTTGATTGGTCTCTACGACCTTTTCATCCGAATGTGTTGCAACGCGCAGCAGCTTTTTGAGCGGCTTAACAACCTCGCCCTCCGCAACATCTCTGTTGGCAATGGCAACTTCTCCATATTCTACGCCCCGCGCCGTCTCAACGATGACATGCTGTCCCACCGTTGTCTGGATGCCGCACGGGTCAAAATAATACACTTTTCCGACTTCTTTGAATCGGACGCCTATAATCTGAGCCAAATTTGTTCCTCCTACATCTCGCCAAAGCGGCGAAACGCTCTCTCATAAAATCTATTGTATCCGCTCAAAGCTTCCGGCAGCAAGACAGCCTGTCAGCAGTGCCATGCTGGGATTGCGGGAAATACGTTCGTCCAACTCGCCCATCCAATCGTACAGCGCGAGCAATTGGCGCACGGTGAGTGTTCTGCTCACCGCCTGTGTCTGTTCGCACAGCGCCGGAAGCAGCGGTGACGGTATGCCGCGCGCGCAGAAAATCGCATCGCGCAGTGCGGTGCGCAGTGCGGTCAGCACATGAGAAAACTGCTGCCGCGACAAGCCGGAGCAGTGTTCTGCCGCCTGCAGCAGCCCCAGCTCTTGCCTGCGCTCCAATGCACGCAAAAATTCGCCCGCCAGCTGCGTCATTTCTTCCGCCTCATCGCTGAGTGCCGCCAGCGCGTCACCCGCAATGCCCTGACAGCCTGCGGCGGCGGATTGCAGCACTGCGCTGTCTTTATCCGGATACTGCCGGCGCAGCAGCTGCATGACACAGCCGGTATCCAGCGGCACCATGGCATATTGTGTGCAGCGCGACAAAATTGTCGGCAGGATGGCACTTTCGTTTTCCGTCATCAAAATGAAAAACGCATATTCCGGCGGTTCTTCCAGCAGTTTGAGCAGGGCATTTTGCGCCGCAGCGTTCATATTCTGCGCATGGCGAATGAGGAAAATGCGGCGGTCGCTGTCGCCCGGATACACGGCACATTCCGATCGAATGTGGCGTGCGGTGTCCACTTTAATTTCCGCATCGCCCGCATCAATACAGGTGACGTCGGAATGATAATTTTGCTCGACCTTTCGGCAGGCGGCGCACTGTCCGCACGGCTTTTCTCCCGTGCTCTCACACAGCAGCGCCATCGTCAGCACGCGCGCCGCGGTCAGCTTGCCGATGCCTTTCGGGCCGGTCAGCAAAATGCTCTGCGGAAAGCGTCCGCGCAGGGCATGCTGCCAAGCTGCTTTCAATTCTTCATTTCCCAGCAAACTGGCAAACGTCATGACGGTTCCGCCTTTCCTCAAAAATCACCGTCCATCACGCAGATGGATGCAGTATCAGTATACCATCCGTCCCGCAGAAATTCAATGTGAACTTGCCGAATCCGCTCTCCCGGATACACAAGCGGCACGCCGGGCGGATACGGCGTAATCGGCCGCGCACAGATTTTTCCGGCGCTGCGTGCCAACGGCACGGTTGTTTTGGCGCCAAACCACGCCTTTCGCACCGAGCACACGCGCTCCGGCTCCGGAAACGGCAGCGGCTGCCGGTGCGGCTTGGGAACGGCACAAAACCGCTTGTCGCGCAGCGCGCCCATCAGCCGCGCATAATCGCGCGCGGTATCTGCACCGGTACAGATGCACACGAGATAATTGGCGTCCGCCATCTCCGCATCAATGGCAAAATCTTCATGCAGAATGGCGGAAAGCTCCTGCCCCGTGACATTGGTGTTTGTGCACCGAATGGTCAGCCGACACGGGTCAAGCGGTGCTTTTTCCTCTGTCAGCGTATCAAATACCGTTGTCTGTGCAATCTCCCGCCGCAGTGCCTGCACCCGTGCGGCACACTGCGCATACGCCTGTGCGCCGTCCCCTTCCAGCCAAGCCCGCGCCAAGTCAATGGACGCGAGAAGCAGATAAGACGGGCTGGACGTGCCGAACAGCGGTGCTGTCTCCAGCAGCGTTTCAAACGGAATGCGGCCGGACGAGAGCAAAATCGCACTTTGTCCCCACGCGGGCAGTGTCTTGTGCGTGCTCACCGCCGCCAAATCCGCGCCCTGCTCGATGGGAGACGGCAGACCGACCGCCTTGCAATGGGCGCCGTGCGCCGCATCGACGAGCAGCGGCACGCCGTGCGCGTGACAAATCTCCGCCAACTGGTGGATATTTTGCAAAACACCATAGTAATTCGGGCTGGTCACCAAAACGGCGGACGCCTGCGGGTTCTGCCTCAGCGCATGTTCCACATCTTGCGCGTCAAGCAGCCCCGGCATGCCGTCCAGCGGCTCCGGCACGACAAACACCGGCGTCAAATCCAGCAGTGCCATTGCGTGCGTGACGGATTTGTGGCAATTTCGGTCTAAAATCAGCGTGCCGCCCTCCGGCACGGCCGCGCCGATTGCCGTCATCAGCGCCTGCGTCGAGCCGCCCGTCAAAAACAGGCAGTCGCGGGCGCCATAATACTGCGCGGCATCGCGCTCTGCGGAGAGAATCGGTTCATCTCCCTCATATAAATTGCCGGTTCCCTCGATTTCCGTGTAATCAATCGGAAATGGGAAATTCAGCTCCGGCAAAACCGGACGGCCTTTGTGTCCCGGCATATGAAAACGGGCGGCCCTGCGAGCCGCCTGTTTCCGTAACTGTTCATACAATCTTGCGTCAGACATATTCCTTGGTTACCAGCGGGCTGAGATACAGCGGGTTGACATCGAGAATCGCGGTGTCACCGTTTTTAATATCCAGTCCTGTCACATCGCAGGATACATGGCACAGACCCACATGTCCCAGCACGCGGACACGATGTCCGGCAATGCTGATGTAGATGTTGCCCTTGCCCCTGCCGTCCTCCAAATCGTTCTTTACATAGCGCATGACATCGCGCGGACGGAACAAATCGCGCTTTTTCTCCACGGAAAAGCCGTCCGTATAGCCGACCGGCACGACCGCCACGCGCGTGGTGTCCTTTGCGACATAGCCCGCGCCATAGCCAAAGGTGTGTCCCTTCGGCACGGTGCGCGTCTCAATGACGCGGCTTTCGAGATAACCCAGACGGGACAGCCCATATTTTGTGCCGTTGACAATGCGTCCGGTAAACGCAGAGCCGACGCGAACTGCGTCCAGCATCATATCATCATAGCGGAACACGCCGTTGGAGTTCGCCGCATGGCGCATACCAACACAAATGCCGTCCGCTTCCAGCTGGCTGATGATGGCGCACAGCTGCTTATACTGTCCGCGCGTTGCCGCTTCATCCGCAAACGAGGAGTGAAAATGCGTATAAATACCGGTCACCTGAATGCCTGGGCACGCAGTATACACTTTTTTAATCTCCGCATACTGATCCGGCAAAAAGCCGTAGCGTCCCATGCCCGTGTCAATCTTGACATGCGCCTTTGCCTGCATGCCGCAGCCCTGCGCGACTTCATTCAGGCACTGCGCCGCCTCCGGCGAGCCGACCGTCGCAATCGCGTTCGCCTGCACGACCTGATACGCTTCATCCGCCATCGCGGTGGAGCGCATGACGAGAATGTCTTCCTCGGTATAGCCCCAATCGCGCAAGCGCTGGGCGTCCTCCGGCTCGGTCACGGCAAACATGCGGATGCCGGTCTCCTTCAAGACCTCTGCCATCTGCTTCATGCCAAAGCCGTAGCCGTCTGCCTTGAGCACGGCAAACACCGGCACGCCCGCCTTTTTCTCAATGATGCGGGCATTTTCCTTGAGCTTTTCCCGCTCAATCACGAACTTTTTCATGTTACTTGTTCTCTTCCGGCTTGTTGTCCTCAGCCTTCTTCTCTTCCGGCTTTGCCTGCGACTCGCCGCGATGATCGCCGGTCAAATTCTTCGGCTTGGAGGTATCCAGCGCTGCATTCTTCTTCAGGAAGCGCTTGCGGCGCAGGTTGCGGTAGGTGCTCTGACCGTGTACAACGGCAAAGTATATCGGCTTGTTGAATACCAGATCGTATTCGCCGACAAACTGTACCAGATCGCCGTTGAAATCCTTCTTGAAGCGGTACAGACCGTACAGCGGGTTGTCCGGTGTCAAATCGCCGGAAACACCACGGAAGTCATAGATGCGGCACTTCTTCTCCAGAGACCACTGAATCATCATCCACTGCAATAAGTAGTTCGGCATCAGCTTGCGGACGTCAAATTCCTTGGTGCCGTTTGCGGATGCGCCGTACAGATACCAAACCTTGTCGCCGTAGTAAATCGCGAGCGTACCTGCAATCGGCTTGTCCTCATAAAATGCCATGTACAGACGGGCGTTGTCTCCCATCGCGTCCAGCATCTTATTGAAGTAGCTTGCCGGACGGGTGACAAAGCCGTCACGCAGGCCGGTTTCCAGCATCATCTTTGCGAAGAACGGCATCATTTCCTTGCCGACCAGCTTAATCTTGACGCCGCGCTTGATTGCCTTGCGCACCTTGGTACGGGTATCCGTCTTAAAGTGCATGATGGCATCCTCGCCCTGCGTGTCATCGACAGTGATGTCGAATGCTTCGCCCGGCTCAGCGGTATAAATCTTCTTGGCGTTCATCTCGGAAACGTCCAGACGGAACACGAAGTTCGGCTGAATGCCCTCAAAATTCTTGCCGTCGCCGGTGGCATTTTTAAAGCCCAGATGCTCCAGCTCCTTGATAAATTCCTTATCCTCAATCGAAACGTCCGGATCAATCTTGAGCACGTAAGAATGATACTTCTTCGCCAGCACGCGAGCGCCCTCGATGAGCTGCTCCATGGTTGCGCGGTCATGCGGATCGCACACCGGACCGCGGCAGCCGTACATCAGTGTCCACGGCATATGCGGCAGATTGCGGATGAGCACGGCGAGAGAGCCGCAGATTGCGCCGTTCTCGTCGCGAACGATGATTGCTTCCCACTTCCAGTTATCCTTCAGGTTCGCCCACTTCTTGGACTGCGCGAAATGGCCAAACGGGTGGCTCATATTAAAGGCTTCATATTCAGCCAGCGTATTATCATTTACAAATTCAAACATTTCCATCCTCCTGATTTGATTGGAACAGAATTTCATACTTATTTCCATTATAACACCGGAACAAACGAACGTCTATGCGCGTTCCGGCATATTTTTTAATTATATGCCATTTCTGCCGTATGTACAAGGTGCAATCATCCGTATTTTCAGATGTTTTGTGCCGAATCCGGGTGCATATTACCGAAGGCACGCACCGGTTCCTGCCGCCCTCCGTAAAATCCCCTTCACAGCCGTGCCGCACAGAACGTCATATCCGAGCAAAAAATTTGCAAAATCTGAACAACTTTGCCGTTTTTTTGTCATTCTTTGCAGGCATAATTTGTCCCCCTTGCAAAAATAGACAAAAATTTCCGCTTTCGCACGCTAAATTACAGCAGTCGGATGAAAACGAGTTTGGCGTCTTGACAACCCCGCCTCAAATGCGATTTAATAAGAATGTCAGTTTGAACGAACTGGTAATATTATCTGATTACATAGGGACCGATATATGACTCTTTTTTATCCCTATGTACCGTTGAAAGGCAGGTATCACTCTCATGTCCGAAGGAAGAATTTATAACTTTTCGGCTGGCCCGTCCATGATGCCGCTGCCGGTCCTCGAGAAGGCCGCAGCAGAAATGACCAACTATGGCGGTTCCGGCATGTCAGTTATGGAGATGAGTCACCGTTCAAAGTACTACGACGATATTATCAACGGTGCGCAGGACGTTCTGCGCCGCGTCTATAATATCCCGGACAACTACCGCATTCTGTTTATGCAGGGCGGCGCGACCATGCAGTTCTCTGCGGTTCCGCTCAACCTCATGGTAACCGGCAAGGCAGATTACGCCATCACCGGCAACTTCGCACGCAATGCGTACAAGGAAGCAAAGAAGTTTGGCGACATTCACATCGCTGCAACCTCTGAAGCTGACAACTTTACTTGGATTCCGACCCCGGATCAGCTGGACATCCGCCCGGATGCAGATTACTTCTACATCTGCGCAAACAACACCATCTTCGGTACCGAATGGCACTATGACCCGAATGCAGGAGATATTCCGGTTGTTGCTGACATGTCCTCCAACATTCTGTCCAAACCGGTCGACATTTCCAAGTACGGTATGATTTATGCCGGCGCACAGAAGAACATGGGCCCGGCAGGTATGGCAGTTGTCATCATTCGCGAGGATCTCATGGGTCACTACCGCGAGAACATGCCGGTTCTGCTGGATTACCAGCTGATGGCTGACAAAAACAGCATGTACAACACGCCTCCTACGTACTCCATCTACATGATGAAGCTGGTCACCGAATGGGTCGAGCAGATGGGCGGTCTGGAAGCGATGGCAAAGAATGCGGATCTCCGCAGCAGCATGCTGTATGACTATCTGGATTCTACCGATTTTTACAAGGGTGCTGCACAGAAGGCTTCCCGTTCCCGCATGAACGTCACCTTCCGCACCGGCAACGATGAGCTGGATAAGAAGTTTATTCAGGAATCCATCGACGCCGGCATGACCAATCTGAAGGGTCATCGTCTGGTTGGCGGTATGCGCGCTTCTATCTACAATGCTATGCCGATCGAGGGCGTTGAGTACCTCATCGACTTCATGAAGAAGTTCGAGAACAACAACAAGTAATGTGCTTGTAAAGGAGATTTTTCTGTCATGCATCAGGTAAAACTGTTTAATAAGATTTCGAACGCAGGTCTCGATCTGCTCAAGAAGGATTCCTACGAGTATTCGGAGGATTTGACGGACTATGATGCGATCTTAGTTCGTTCTGCAAAGCTGCACGATCTGGAGTTCCCGAAGGGACTCAAGTGCATCGCCCGTGCCGGCGCCGGTGTCAACAACATCCCGCTCAAGAAGTGCACGGAAAAGGGCATTGTCGTATTCAACACCCCGGGCGCAAACGCAAATGCCGTAAAGGAACTGGTTCTGTGCGGTCTGCTGCTGTCCTCCCGTGACATCATCGGCGGCGCAAACTGGGTAAAGACCCTCGCAGGCAACGGCGACCAGATCGGCGCACTGGCTGAAAAGGGCAAGTCCAACTTTGCCGGTCCGGAAATCGCAGGCAAGACGCTGGGCGTCATCGGTCTGGGTGCCATCGGTGTCCGCGTGGCAAATGCTGCCATCGAGCTGGGCATGGATGTCATCGGCTATGACCCGTATCTGTCTGTCAATGCTGCTCTGAACATCCAGCGCGGCGTAGCTTACACCGCAAACCTCAACGACATCTTTGAAAAGTCTGACTACATCACCGTACACGTTCCGCTGATGGATTCTACCCGCGGCATTGTCGGTGAGGAAGGCATCGCAAAGATGAAGGACGGCGTTCGCATTCTCAACTTCGCCCGCAACGGTCTGTGCGACGAAGACGCTGTCATCGCAGGTCTGGAATCCGGCAAGGTTGCTTGCTACGTGACCGACTTTGCTTCCGAGAAGCTGCTGGCACAGCCGAAGGCAATCTGCCTGCCGCATCTGGGCGCTTCCACGCCGGAGAGCGAGGACAACTGTGCACGCATGGCTGCCGAGGAACTCATCGAGTACCTCGAAACCGGTACCATCCGCAATTCCGTCAACTTCCCGAATCTGCGCGTACCGCGTGAAGCAAACATTCGTATCTGCATCATGCATCGCAACATGCCGAATCTGATTGCACGTCTGTCCACCACGCTGTCTGACCGCGGCATCAACATTGAAAACATGGGCAGCCGTCCGCGTGACGAAATCGCTTACACCATCATGGAGACCAACAACGAGTTGACTCCGGAGACAAAGGCTGCTCTGCAGGCTGTAGAAGGCGTTATTTCGTTCCGCGTTATCGAGTAATCATATCTTCTATATAATGTACTACCGCAAAAGCGCCGCTTCCTTCACGGAGGCGGCGCTTTTGTCTTGTGTACGTGCCAAAAAAGCAACAGCCCCGCACATTTCTGTGCGGAGCTGCCGACAAAGAGAGATAGAAAAAGTTAGAAGAAAACGAAATTTACTTTTCGCGGATACGCGTTACAGAAAAATTGAAAATCTCGCTGCGAAGATAGTCTATGGTATACAAGATCGGATTGCCGCGGGAGTCAAAATGCTGCTGCTCCATGCCGAGCACCTGCATATCCTGCTGTTCCCCGCGCAGCTGGACAGCCAGCGGGTCGTCATGCTTCGGAATCAGAATGTGCGCCGAGGATCGGCTGACAAAAATGCCTTTGCGGTTCTCAAAGTAGGAAAACAACGAATCCGGCATGTGCATCGGATCCAGCTCATCCGCTAGATATACCGGCATGTAATGCATGCTGCAGCAGATCGGCTCGCCGCTCTTGGTATAGCGCGTGCGATTGACGTAAAAAACATTGATGCCGGATTTGATGCCGAGCGCCGATGCCACCTCACTGGACGGAATGGTGAGTCCGGTTGTATAGCTGGAGCGTCCCTCTACAATGCCGGCCTGACGAATCATTTCGCTGACCGCACACAGGCGCGTCAAGTCGTTTTCCGTCTTGGCGGATACTTCCATGAGGAAGGTGCCGACGCCATGCTTAGAGTAGATAATGCCCTCTCGCCGAAGCAGTTCCAGCGACGCACGCCATGTTTCGCGGCTGATTCCGAAGTGCTGTGCCATTTTTGTCTCGGACGGCAGGCGTTGTCCTGCCTGATACATGCCCTCTCTGCACAGTACCATAAATTCTTCCTTCGCGCGCAGCGACGATGACATCCGTTTCATCTCGAACTCCCTTCCACTCGTCTAGACCTCTATGCCGACTTGTCCAGCCTCTTTCATCCAGAGGTACACATTCCGACTCGTGTTGTCTGCTTCCGTTGTTGTTGTACTTAGTATATCCCGTTCTGAGAAGAAAGTAAATTCGCAGTTTCAACAAAATGCGGGCACGTGCACACCGCACTTTTACCAATTATGTGCGCGTGCACGCATTTATCTTGCGTGCACTTCCTGTTTTTCAGATTGTTATTTTTTCGGCGCACTTCCGCCGAAAATCCGGCATACAACCGCACGCAGTTGTCAGGCAGGTATGCTTTGTTCTTTTTCGCGGCTATTTTGCGGTGTTTTCGTAAAAAACGCTGCCGCAGACGCCGTTTTGGTGTATAATAGCAGTATCATTCTATACAAACAACAGGAGGTCTTTCTGTATGGCTGAAAACAAAACCAACGCGATGCGCATGCTGGATCGCGCAAAAGTCCCCTATACGCCGCACACCTACGAAACCGACGGCGAACACGTCGACGGCGTCACGGTTGCCACATCCATCGGCGAACCGCTGGAGCGCGTGTACAAAACCCTCGTGACCGCAGGCAAGTCGGGCGGACATTATGTCTTTGTCATTCCGGTTGCGGCGGAACTGGATCTCAAAAAAGCCGCAAAGGCTGTCGGAGAAAAATCCGTGCAGATGATTCACGTCAAAGACATCAACAAGCTCACCGGATATATTCGCGGCGGCTGCAGCCCGATCGGTATGAAAAAGCAGTTTCCGACGGTTCTCAGCGATTCCGCGAAGGATCTGCCGACCGTCATTGTGTCCGGCGGACGCATTGGCTTTCAGGTTGAACTAGAGCCCAATGCTCTGCTCAAGCTCATTCGCGGTCAATTCGGAGACATTGAGATAAAATAAAAAGCTGGAACCCATGGGTTCCAGCTCCGCTCCGTCAAGGTCTGCTCTGCTTTTTCTTGCGGCGCTTGCGTTGATTATACAGTCGGATGGAAAACAGAATGACGAACATCAGCACAATGGCGCAAACCACAATGCTTGCACCAAGGATGGCGTCCTGTGCGAGCTTGGGCAGATTGCTCAGCTTCTGCTGCACCGACGCAACAAGTCCCTGTTTTTCCGGCTGAGACTGTGTCTGCACAGTCTGTTCCTGCTTCTCGGTTTTGTCATCCATCACCGGAAGCATCACGGTTGCCAGCGGCGCCGAACCGTCCAGTCCGGTTTCTTCCTGATAGGCTTTCCGGCTGCCTTCCGCAACCGAAATTTGCAGCTGCACACCGGACGGTGTTTGGGCGCAGGCGTAAGACAAATCTTTTTCCGTCATGCTTGACGGCAGGCGCAGGGTAACAGCCTGAAGCTCCGCTTCATCCAGTTTTCCGCCCGCTTTTTTGACCGCTTTTTTTGCCTGTTTTTCAAACGCATCTGTCGGCACCGTCAATTTCGGATACGCACTCTCTGCATAATTGAGCAGCGCGGTTGTCTCTGTGAAAATGCCGTTCTTCACCGGACAATTGAGCAGCGTGACAATCATATTGCTGCCGTCGCTGGTCTTGGCACAGGCAATAAATGTATTGTGTGCCTTGGTCGTCCAACCGGTCTTTGCCGCATAAATACGCGCATCATAAACCGGACTTCCCTGCTCCAACGCATTCACCTTGGTCTTAATCTGCCAGCCGTCCCCAATTACGTTGTCTGCCGGCAGCGTATACGTGACAGCTCCCGCATATTTGGCAAATGCCGGATACTTATTTGCCGCTTGGGTGATAATGGCCATATCGTGTGCACACGTATAATGTCCATCGGCATCCAATCCGTTCGGATTCATGAAATGTGTGTGTGTGCAGCCGAGTTCCTCTGCCTTTGCATTCATCATGGCAACGAAGTTATCCACGGTACCGCCTACAGCTGCTGCGAGAATGTTCGCCGCATCGTTTGCGGAATAAACCAGCATACAATACATCAGCTCGTCCAGCGTCAGATTCTCACCGGCCTCAAAGCCAATGCGCGTTGACGCCAAGTCAACCGTTGCCAGTGCCTCATTGGTCGCGGTCGTCGTGCCCTGCAAATCGCTGTTTTCCATGGCGACGAGCGCCGTCATTGTCTTGGTGATAGATGCCATCGGCAGCTGTGTGTAGGCATCTTTTTCATATAAAATTTCTCCCGTGTCCGCATCCATGACGCACACACTTTGTGAAGTCGTCTGCGGCGCCGCAGCGAGTGCGCTCATGCTGCTGCACAGCAGAAGTACCGCCATCAGGCAGGCGGCAATTTTCTTACCCATGTATGTCCCTTCCCATCTAAATTATGTTTTGGTTTGTACAAAACCACTCTTTATGATACACGATAACCGGCAAAATAACAACCATACCGCTATCTTTTTAAGATTATTCACGGAGACTTCACATGATTTTGATTTTTTGGCTCTTGCTCGTCAATTGCATTGGTGTTTTCGTCACGATACACGATAAGCGCGCAGCCCAGCGCGGCGCATGGCGCGTATCGGAAAAAACGCTGTTTGCGCTGTGCATTTTCGGCGGCTGCCCCGGTGTCTATCTGACGATGCGCACCATTCACCACAAAACCAAGCACCGGCGATTTATGATTGGCATTCCGCTCATCTTTGCGGCGCAGCTCGCCCTGTTCGCTTGGCTGTGTTATCAGCACACACCGGTTTTGCTGTAAGCAAAAACCGATTCACCCCCATGATATACCATACAAGGAGGTCTTTTATGCTACTCATTCAAAACGGCACCGTTCTCGATCCATACACCGAGACTTGCAAAAAACTGGACATTCTCATTGACGATGCCGGCATCATTCACCGCATCGCGCCCACCATTCCTGCGAACTATATCGAAGATGTCTATGATGCATCCGGCTGCATGATTTCTCCGGGTCTTGTCGACGTCCACGTACATTTTCGCGATCCGGGACAGACGGAAAAAGAAGATATTTACACCGGCGCCGCAGCAGCAGAAGCAGGCGGATACACCACGGTTGTATGCATGGCAAATACCAAGCCGACCTGCGACAATCTGGAAACGCTGCAATACGTGCAGGATAAGGCGCGCCATGTCATGATTCACGTCTTACAGGACTGCGCCGTGACCAAGGGATTGGGCGGCAAGGAGCTGGTTGATTTTGAAGCACTGCACGAGGCGGGCGCTCCGGGCTTTACCGATGACGGCGTCAATTTGACCAGCGGCAAGCTGTGCTTAGAGGCCATGCGCCGCGCCAAGGCGCTGGGCGTTCCGCTGTCGTTCCACGAGGAAGATCCGGCATATGTCCTGTCCCCCGGCGTCAACTACGGCAGCAAAGCCGCAAAGAAATTCGATGTACTCGGCGCGATGCCGTCCTCCGAGGAAGAAATGATTGCCCGCGACATCGAACTCGCCTTGATGACGGGTGCGCGCGTTGCGTTCCAGCACATCAGCTCCGCCAAATCCGTTGCGCTGATTCGTGCCGGCAAGGCGCGCGGTGCGGACGTGCACGCCGAGGCGACCCCGCACCATCTGGCACTGACACAGGATGACGTGCTGACCTATGGCGTCAACGCCCGCATGAATCCGCCGCTGCGCACGGAGCAGGACCGTCAGGCGCTCATTGCGGGTCTGGCAGACGGCACCATTGACATGATTGCCACCGACCATGCACCGCACACCGCGGAACAGAAAAACAAACCGTTTGCGCAGTCCATGTCCGGCATTACGGGTCTGGAAACCGCCTTTTCCGTGCTGAACACCACGCTGGTTTGCACCGGCAAGCTGACGCCGATGCAGCTCATGCGCTGCATGAGCCAAAATCCGGCGCAGTTCTACAACCTGACCGGCAAATCCATCGAAGAAGGCAACCGCGCCGAGCTCATGATTGCGGACTGGAACGCCGATATCACGTATACGTCGTATCGCTCCAAGTCCAGCAACACACCGTTTACCGGCAAGCCGCTCAAGGGCGAAATCAAGGGCGTTGTGTGCGGCACGTATACCTCGCTCAAGCAGAAATAACCCCATGCATACACAAAATCCGGAGACATCGCACGATGTTCTCCGGATTTTTTTGCGTTATTTATGGTATTTTCCGCCGGATGCGATATTGAGCGCCCGATACAGCTGTTCCAGCACCATCACGCGTGCCAAATGATGCGGAAACGTCATCGGCGACATGGACAGCCGCAGCTGCGCGGATTTTTTGAGGCTTTCATCAAGACCGCACGAGCCGCCAATCAGCACACTGATGTGCGACACGCCGCTTCCCATCCATTTGCTCAGCTTATCCGCAAATTGCTCGCTGGACAGCGTACCGCCCTCAATGCACATGGCAACCACGGCACTTCCCGTCGGAATTTTCGCGCGGATCGCCTCCGCCTCTTTGGCAAGCGCCGCGTCAATCTGCGCCTGTGACGGGCTGTCCGGCAGCCGCTGCTCGGTCAGCTCAATGATTTCCAGCTTACAATAGCCTTTCAGCCGCTTTTCATACTCGGCACATGCCTCTCGATAAAATTTTTCCTTGAGCTTGCCGACACAAATCAACCGAACATGCAGCATGGCGCATCCTCCTCTGTCAGTGGTATCGGCTGCTCCATCGCACCGCGCGGCGCAACGTATACCTCGCAGTCCGCGCCGCGCAGCGCCCGCTGCGTGCAGCGCAGAGCAGCCAGCGGATTGTTATTCTTATCGCTCAAATGTGCGAGCACGAGCCGTTTTGCGCCGTTTTTGACGACCTCCAGCGCGCCATCCGCACACGCTTCGTTGGAAAGATGGCCGAGCTTGCCGCGAATGCGCTGCTGCAGGTAAAACGGATACGGACCATGCCGGAGCATATCCACATCGTGATTGGATTCCAGCACAACGGTATCACAGCCGCAGATGGTCTGCTGTACCTCGTCTGACAAAAATCCGGTGTCCGTCACATAACCGAGCTGATGCCCGCCGCCGTCAATGCGATAGGCAACCGGCTCTGCAGCGTCGTGAGAAATCGGCATCGACTGCACACGCAGACCGTCCACGGAAAACGTCTCTCCGCCCGCAAAGAGACGGAGATTCTTTTTTGCCTGCGGCAGCTTTTGCAAAATCGCCGCTCCGGTGCCAAATGTCGCATACACCGGCAGCTCATATTTTTTTACAAAGGTCGCCAAGCCTTTGATGTGGTCTGTGTGCTCGTGTGTGAGCAGCACCGCAGACAGATTCGGAATCTCCATATCAATGCGGTGCAGCGCCTGATTGAGCGCGCGCACCGACACGCCCAAATCAATCAACACAGAAGTCTCTCCCGACTGCCACACGGCGCAATTTCCCGACGAGCCGGAAGCCACGGAATAATAAAAACTCATTGATATCCCCTTCGACAAAAATGGGGAACTGCCTCGGCAGTTCCCCCGCAAAGCTGCAAGAGCTTATTCGTTTACTCGTTCCATCTCGCCGCCGATGCCGCACACCTTTTCGACGAGCTTTTCATAGCCGCGTTCCACATAACCAATGTTGGAAATTGTTGTCACGCCCTGTGCTGCCAAACCGGCAATCACCATTGCCGCGCCTGCGCGCAGGTCATGTGCAACCACATCGGTGCCAACCAGATCCGGCACGCCTTCAATGACAGCGGTTTCTTTAAAGACGCTGATGTGCGCACCCATCTTTTCCAGCTCTTCCGCATAGCGGAATCGGTTCGGCCAAACACCCTCTGTGATATGGCTGGAGCCGTCCGCCAGCACCATAGCAGCCGCCATCTGCGGATGCATATCGGTCGGGAAGCCCGGATACGGCATGGTCTTGAGATTGGTATGACGCAGCGGGCCATTGCGAATGACGCGAATGGAGTCGTCATACATTTCGATTTTCACGCCCATGTCCTCCAGCTTGGTGCCGATGCACTCCAGATGCTTCGGAATGACATTCTTAATGAGGACGTCGCCGCCGCAGGCTGCAACCGCTGCCATGTAGGTACCGGCTTCAATCTGGTCCGGAATAATCGAGTACGTGCCGCCGTGCAGGCTTTCCACGCCGTTGATGACGATTTTATCCGTGCCGGCGCCCTTGATATCAGCACCCATCTGATTGAGGAAGTTTGCCAAGTCTACAATGTGCGGCTCTTTTGCCACGTTTTCCATGACGGTCTGTCCCTTTGCAAAGACAGCTGCCAGCATGACATTCATGGTCGCGCCAACCGTGACAACATCGAAATAAATATGGCTGCCGACCAGACCCTCCGGCGCAATGGCCGAGATAAAGCCTTCCGGCTCCACGCGAACATAGCTGTTCAGACGCTCAAATCCCTTGATGTGCTGATCGACCGGACGAATGCCGCCAAAATTGCATCCGCCAGGCATCGCCACGCGGGCATGTCCATATCTGCCCAGCTCCGCACCGATGAAATAGTACGATGCGCGCAGACGCGTCATGAGCTCGAATGTCTCCGGACTTTCCAGATCCATGGTGCCCTTTTCGGTCTGAATGGTTGTTTCATCCAAACGGGTGATTTTCATGCCCATCTTTTCGAGAATCTCGAATTGCAGCATGACATCGACAATATTTGGAACATTTTTAATAATACACGGTCCATCAACCATCAACGTTGCTGGGACGATAGCAACCGCAGCATTTTTTGCGCCGCTGATCGTCACTTCACCGTTCAGCGGATGTCCGCCCTTGATGATATATTTCTCCAACGAAACCTTCTCCTTAAAATCCTAACTGTCAGGATAGTTGTTTCCCCAGTTAACCTCTATTTAACCTTCACACATATGCGGATTCCGAGAATACCCGTGTCAGCACATGTATACGAATAATATGTTAACACAACTATTACAAGAACGCAAACGATTTTTACACATATGCTGATTTTCCCCGCAAAAAAACAGTTTCATCGGGAGAAACGCGTCATTTTGGTACGGAATGCACAAAAATCATCCCTCTGCGTCCCAGATATCCGCCGCGGCATCTGTTGCGTTTTGCTGTGTTGCAGCATTGGATGTGCTTTGCTCCGTGCTGTCCTCCGGCAGCTCCAAGTCCGGCAATACGTCATTCGCATCGACATCGTTTGCCGTGTCGCCGGTTCCGGAACCGGCGTCTGCCGCGCTGCCGCTTCCCGCCTCCGTTCCATCGCCGGTCTGGCTGGTCTCACCGATGCTTTCCGCCGTGACAACTTCTCCGGTCATAATATTGAGCAAATAGTCGCCCTGATCCGTCGAAAAGCGCCAGCACGGAATGGTTGCAAAGCGGCCGCCGCTGCGATCCGACAGCACATATGCCGCCTGCACGCGAAGAATCTGTCCCGCGCCGCTCTTTGCGCCGAGGAACTGAAACAGCGCCTGCTGCTCAGAATAAGTTTTCAAAGCGCGGATTTCCAACGGCTGCGCCGTGCCTGTGCACCAAGTGCCCGTAATATAGAAAATATTGTTGGGCGCAATGGCAACATCCAAACTGCATCCAATCAACTCCGTGTCATAGATGTTTTGCTGCACACTGACCGAAAACCCATTGTTGTCCTGTGTCGCGGCGATTTGCTTCTGAGAGACGGAAAATCCCGCCGTTTTCAGCAAGCTTCCCACAACCTCAGCCGCCTGATCGTTGTCCTGCGGCACTTCTACATCCGACAGCTGCACATCCGCATCCAGTTTTCCGGACTGCGACCACGATACCGTTCCATTGTCGCCGCTCCAAACCACTGTGCTGCCTTTTGCTTGGGTCTTGATGTCTCCGCGCAGCAGCGTCTGCGCCAGCTGCTTCTGCACGCGTTCGTCCGCCCGCAGCGTATACGCCTGCGGCGCGTGTTCCATCGTCCGGTACACACTGGACCCGCACAGCACGCCCTGCTGTGCGAGCATGCTGTCCATCTGCTTGTGCATCTGATGCTTGAGCACAGCGTCATATCCTTTGACACAGCCCAGCGCCAGCAGCAGCACAACATTGACCGCAAGCAGCACGGCAATGACCGCATTTCTCACACCGCTCCACGGGCGAATCTCGCTCGGTTTCGGCTGTTTTTTTCGCCGATTGTTCCGCAGTCTCACGATGCACCACCTCCTTGAATCAGATGGTCAAAGTCCTGCATCACAACGGTGATATGATCCGGCGTCCGCGTCCGGTTGGCCGCGTCCTTCGCATCTTCCCTGCCATATTGCAGGACATACCACTGCGGCGAGACAGCCGTGCCGGTATTGTCATACCAAGCCGTTGTTCCCGTACTGCCCGCAGCGCTGTCCGCGTCTGAGGTATCATCCTGCATTTCGTCCCACGACAAATCCGCATCGCCGTCCTCTGCGCTCCAAGCTGCATCCGCCGCATCGCTCGCAGCGGACGCATAGGCATCGCTCCAGTCGTTTGCGGTCTCCTTTGCCGGATCGACATAGCGCAGACTGAGAATCGCATCCGCATCAAACGCCAGCGATGCCGCCGCCTGCTTTTCCGGCATGACGGCAATGGTCTCTCCGGTTGACTGGCAGGTGCGCAGGGCAAGCTCTGCATGGGTGAGCATGCCGTTGTCAAAGGTATATCGCGCCAAATATCCGGCTGCCGCATTGTCCACCGGCACACCGTTTATCTGCATGCCATACACGACAATGTATTTGCCGGCGTCATCGGTGTACGTCTTTTTGAGCGCCGGAACCGCACCGCTGCCGATGGCTTCCAATATCTCACCGGTCAGCCGGTATGCCGTCTGCACATCCTGCTGGTACAATTTTTGTCCGTGCGCTGCGCTCACGCCGATGCCGGTTCCGTCATAAACCGCCGTGCCATCGCCGCCCAGACGAAATGTATGTTTGCCTGAAACATAGACCGTCTTTCCGCCCGATGTGTACGCATGCTGCACGGCATCCTCTGCCTGCAAGCCGAACACCGTGAGCACTTGTTCTATGCCGTCCTCTCCGGTGTACGGCGCAAACGACATCACATCGAATTTCATGCCGCCGGCGTTATACAGGACGTCCGGTGAAATTGCCGCGGTCTTTTCATCCACCGCAAGACTGCATCCGTTCGGTTCAAACTGCTCGACAGCGAGCCGGAAATCCTCGTCCTGCACGGAAGTATCCGTGCGTTTGATGGTTCCGCTGCTGCTGTCTCGAAAATACAGTTGATACCCGTCTTTGCCCTTGCTCAAGACCACGGTTCCCAGCGCACAATCCGTCAAATTCTTTGTGTCCGAACAGCCGAGCCAATTGGCAATCATGGCCGCCGGAACCTGTCCATCGTACTGCATCATCAATATCTGATTGCTCAGCGCCCGACTATACGTCTCCATCGTCGTTGTATACGGCTTGGATGCATGAGACAGCGCCTGCATCCAAACATCCGCCGTCTGCTCATACGCCTGCTTCACGCCGTCCGTGTTGTATTCCACGCCGAACACGCCGTTCTTGCTGCGCGAAGCAAATCGAATCGGCATGGTTCCCGCGGCGTCATCGGTCTGTGTCTGTTCCGACGACAGCAGCCAATGCGGCAGGGAAAGCGTATGCTGCGGCAAGACCTCCCGCCACAAAAGCACGCTCTGCACCGGTATCGCCGCAAGCAGGACAACCAGCACGCCGGTGCGCAGCAGATGCTTGTGTCGAGCAAACCAGCGCGTCTTTGCGCGTCGAGTGCGTCTGTTCGGCAACTGTTTCCGGCTCATTGCTCCCTCCTATCCGAAGGCGTCACAATTGCCGCAAACAAGCCCGGCTCCAATGTGGCGAACGTGACATCCAGCGTCGCATGATTTTGGCGCAGTTTGCCGCGAATTAAGCTCTGTTCGGCGGTTGGCATCGGCACATCATGAAAGACATCTTCAAAACAAAGCGTTTTGCCCGCCTTCATCTCTGCGCCGAGCAGCTGCTCCGCCATCAGATTGATTTCAAGCACCTTGCCGTCCGCCTGAAACAGCACATAGCCTTCCTGCAAAAACGGCAGCAAAATATTGAGTGCCGTGCGGTCTCTGCCCTTCCGTTTCTTTTTTTCCGGCGCATACAGTGCTGCCGCCATTGCTTCCCAATCGCCATGCGGTGCCAGTGCTTGATTGTTGCGTTCCCGCAGCTCCTGTGCGGTGCGCGCGGCACAATCCGAAAAAGACTTTGCCAGCCCCCAGCTGATGCCCGCCGCGGCAAGCAGACTGAGCACCAGTCCCGCCAGCAGCAAAACCGCCAGACGCGCCATCAGGGCGCGCATGCTGCTTCCATCGTCCTGAATATCCAAAATCAGCGCGCTCTCGCCGGTAATCGGAACCGCAACATCCATTTTTGTCGGCAGCAGCGGCATGGCATCTCCCACGCCGCCGCCCATTGCGGTGACGATATTATCCGTCATAACGGCGTTCTCATCGCCCGCCAGACGGTCTCCCGTTGCGGCGTCCCAAATCGAATAGCTTCTGCCGGAGCCGATGCGCAGTTGTCCGGCATAAGCGCTGATAATTTTTTCCGTCTCAGCGGCAGCACTGTCCGCGGCGCCCGTTGCATTTTCGTTCATTTCTGACAGCAAGTCTGTTGTGAGCACCTGAGAAACCTCCGTCTCAAACTGCGTGCCGGCATAGCGCGCCATGCCGAACAGCAAACAAACGGACACAATGACAAGCGCCGCCGCCACGGCCACCAGCATACTTCCCGTCAGTTTTTTCTGCAATGATTTTCGCATGTATGATATTCTCCTGTCTTACAGCCCCATAATCAGCATTTTGCCGACAGCTGCAACGGTTTTTGCATCGTGAATCTCCCCCGATGCCACGCGCTGGCACAGCTCCTCAAACGGCATACGCACAATTTCCACAAATTCGTCCGCGTCCGGATGACACGCGCCTTGTGCCAGCTCCTTGGCGCAGTATAAATACAAACGCTCATCCATAAATCCCGGAGACGGCCAAATTTCTCCCATAGAAATCATCTGTCCTGCGGTCAGTCCGGTTTCCTCAGACAGCTCCCGCCGGCCTGCTTCTTCCGCGTTTTCCGGACCGCGGTCCATCTTTCCCGCCGGAATTTCCAGCGTCGTCTCTGCATACGGATAGCGGTACTGGCGCACCAGTGTAACCATTCGATTTTCGTCTATCGGCAGCACGCCGACGCCGCCCGGATGTTCACACACCTCACGAATGCACGGCTCGCCGTTTGGCAGCAGGGCATCATCTACGCGGACGGTCATAATCTTTCCGTGAAAAATATAGTTGCTGTTTACTCGCTTTTCTGTCAAGTCCATCCCTAAAACTCCTTTTACAGCACAGCCTTGCGCGGCTGTTTTTGCCGATGATAACTCAGTTTTCAGTATAAAAGCAATGGTACGCTTTGTCAAACGGCTAACTGTATATTTTATCCTCTATTTTTATGTTTTTTCTGTGCACAAACAAAAACAGGACTCGGTGTGTACCGAGTCCTGCCCAATGGCTGTGTATAATAATTAGCCCAGATAGTTCTTCATCATGGTAGCTGCTTCTGCACGCGTTGCATTGCCCTGCGGATCAATGCACAGCTTGCCGTTCACGGTCTTGCCCTTGATGATGCCCTTTTCCTTTGCCCAGATGACTGCATCCTTTGCCCAGTTGGAAACCTTTGCTCCATCTGCAAAGTTGTTCAGATCTCCGGAAACTGCCGGTGTGCCGGCATGTGCGTACAGCATGCGCGCCAGCTGCTCACGGGTGATGTTGGTATTCGGACGGAACATGCCGTTTGCATATCCGGTGACAATGCCGTTCTGGCTTGCCCACAGAACTGCGTTGTAATACCAGCTGCCCTGTGCCACATCGGTAAACTTCATCTCTCCGGAAACCGCCGGGCTGCCAGCCTGTGCGTACAGAACCTGTGCAATCTGTGCGCGGGTCAGCGGCTCATTCGGTGCAAAGCGGTAGTTGCCGACACCCTTCATGATACCCTTGTCATATGCGTACTGCACATAGTCCAGGAACCAGTCGCCGGTGTTGACATCAGAGAACAGGTCAATGACATTGCTGGAATTCGGATTCGGCACAAATACATTGATTGCCGTTTTCTTGCCGCTCACCTCAACGGTAACGGTGGTCTTGCCGTAGTTAACCGGATAGATGCCAACCGTGCCGGCGAGATCTTCCGCCATAGCAACGCCAGTGTTTGCGCTGGATACTTCCACATAGCGATCTGCGGTCGTGTTCTGCGGATTGAACTGCACGTCATAGTATGCAGCAGCGTTTTCCTGCTTTTCAATGGTCACGCCGGTAACCTTCTGGCCGTTGCCGTCTACCAGCGAAATGCCGTTGAGGCCGACTGCCTTCTTGACGATGGTGAAGTTCTCTCTGCTCTTGGTAGAGGAAGCGGTGTTCCACTTGTTATTTGCATAGTACTGCGTATAGAACTCAATCGCATATGTGCCTGTGCCCAATCCGTCGGTGTCCAGCGGAAGAATGCTGGTATACAGACCTTCTTCGCCCTCAAATGCTTCTACAAAAGTGTCCAGAGCCTTGTTTCCCTTATACAGCGTGCAGACATAGCGCTGTCCGCCGCGGCCGTTGTCGTACTCAACCAGTGCGAAATTGATGGTTTGGCCGGCAACAACGCTCTGTCCCTTTACCGATGCACCCAGCTTGATGTAGGAATATTCCTCTGCTGCTACATTCTTCGAAATCGCAGCGCCCTTCTGTACAGCCAGTTCACCGGCAGCTTCTGCGGTGTCTGCGGCAAATGCCGGAGCTGTTGTCGCCAGCATGCCCAGTGCGAGAAGCAGGCTTGCCACTCTCTTTTTTACGCTCATTGTTATGTCCCCTTTCGACACATTTTTTCACCGCTTTCTGCGGTGGTTTGCAAAAAGTAGTATACCACACTTTTTATCCAAAGGAAATACTTTTTTCAAATTTTATAAAAAAAAACGCGCAAAACATTTATATTTATATGTGATTTATACCTTTAAGATACAAGTCACCGAAAAGAGAGGCTATTGTTGCCTCTCTTTTCTTGTTTTTTCGTCAAATGCCCTGATACAGGTCGATATATGCCTGTGCAGAACGGTCCCAGCTAAAGTCGCGGTTCATGGCATTGCACTGCATCTGGCGCCATGCCTTCTGGTCATGACGGAACAGCGCAGCAGCTTCTTCAATGACATGCAGCATCTCATGTGCATTGTAATTTGCAAACGAGAAGCCGGTGCCCTCGCCGGTAAACTGGTTGTACGGCTGTACGGTGTCCTTGAGTCCGCCGGTCTCGCGCACGAGCGGCAGGGTACCATAGCGCATCGCAATCATCTGCGCCAGACCGCACGGCTCGAACAGAGACGGCATCAGGAACAGATCACAGCCCGCATAGATCTTATTTGCCAGATCTGCCGAGAACATAATGTTGGTCGAAATCTTATCCGGATGCTCCCACTTTGCACGCATAAACATCTGCTCATAGTCATAATCGCCGGTACCGAGCACGATCATGCGCACATCCTTTTCCAAGATGTCATTGAGCACGCACTGTACCAAGTCCAGACCCTTCTGGCTGGTCAGTCTGCCAACCATGCCGATGACCATGGTTTCGTCCGATGCTTCCAGACCGCACATCTTAAGCAGCTCCGACCGGTTGACCTTCTTGTCATCCAGCGAGTTGATGCCATAGTTTTTAAACAGATGCGGGTCTGTCTCCGGATTGAACGCATCGACGTCAATGCCGTTGACAATGCCGCAGACCTTTCCCTGATTCCAGCGCAGGACGGCATCCAGACGGAAACCGTAAAACGCGGTCTGAATTTCCTGTGCATACGTCTGCGATACGGTGGTCACGCGGTCAGAGCAAACAATGGCAGCCTTCATCAGGTTGACATCGCCGTCCTGCTGCATAAAGCCGTTCTGGAAGTGATGGTCGTCAATGCCCAGAACGTAGTCCAGAATTTCGCGGCCGTACTGACCCTGGAACTGGATGTTGTGAATCGTAAAGACGGTCTTGATGTTGCTGTACCAAGGACGGCAGTTGTAATCCAGTCCGTAGTACACCGGAACGAGTGCCGTCTGCCAGTCATTGCAGTTGATGACATCCGGATGGAAATCAATGGCAGGCAGCATTTCCAAAATCGCGCGGGAGAAAAAGGCAAAGCGCTCCGCGTCATCATACTCTCCATATACGCTGTTTCGTGCGAAATAGTACTCATTATCCAAGAAATAGTACTTTACGCCGTCCGCTTCATACACAAAGATGCCGCAGTACTGGCTGCGCCATGCAACCTGCACATACAAATTTCTCAGGTAGTACATCTTATCGCGCCACTCCGGCTTAATCTGGCAGTACAGCGGGCAGATCACGGCAACCTCGTGTCCCTTTGCCGCCAGCGCCTTCGGCAGAGAACCTGCCACATCGCCCAAACCGCCGGTTTTGATAAACGGCGCTACCTCGCTTGCTGCGTACAATATCTTCATATTTGATATCCTCCATGTCAAAAAAAGAGAACCGGGAGAACGATACCATCCGTTCCCCCGGCTGGTCCCGGAGCAATGATTCGTTTTTTTCACCCGCACCCGAGATTATATCTCTGTATTGTTTTTGCTTATACGGTCGCGTTCTTTGCGATTGCTACCGGATAGGTTGCGCCGCCGATCATCTTGCGATTCTCGCGCACGGTAACGCCCTTATCCGTTACGACATACGACAGCTCAACGCCCTCGCCGATGCTGCTCTTCGGCAGCACGATGCTGTCCTTGACAATGGCATCCTTCGCGATGGTGCATCCGCGGAAAATAATCGAGTTCTCAACCGTTCCTTCGATGCGGGAGCCATCTGCAATCAGGCTGTCGCTGACCTTCGCATCTTCGCCGTAATACGTCGGTGCTTCATCGTAAATCTTGGTCAGAATCGGACGATTCTTCAGGAATACCTGATCGCGAATGTCCTTGTCCAGCATATCCATCGATGCAGAGAAGTAGCCCTTGACGTTTTCAATCTTTGCAGAATACTTGTCAAATACATAGCCGTGAACCTTATCGCCGCGCTTGAACACATGCTGCATCGCATCGCGCTCAAACGAACGCAGGTTATGGGTCACACAGTCGGACAGCAGGCTCTGCAAGTACTTGCGCTTCATGATGTAGATGCCCATGCTCTTGTACTTGCACTTGCCGCCCATATTGTCGCCGTTGCGGATGTCCTCTACCTCATGGCGCGGGGACAGACCGAGGAACATATCAAAGGCGCCGCCTTCCGGATTCTTTGTGCAGACGATGGTGACATCTGCCTCCGACTTCTTATGTTCCTTCATGACTTCATCCAGCGGAATGTTTGCCACGATATCTGCGCTGCAAATCAGCACGTGCTCGCTCTTGTTCTTGTTGAGCATGTCACTGATCGAGCCGAGTGCCTCCAAGGAGGTACGATAGTTTTCTGTTACCAGCGGCGAAGACTTCGGCGCAAATGCGTTCGGCGGAAGCAGGAACATGCCGCCGCGCTTGCGGGACAGGTCCCAATCCTTGCCGGAGCCGAGGTGATCGAGCAGCGACTGATACTTGTCGCGCATCAGAACGGCTACCTGATAACAGCCAGAGTTCACGAGATTGGACATCATAAAGTCAATCACGCGATAGCGGCCGCCAAACGGCACCGACGCTACCGGACGGTGCTCAGACAGCTCGCGCAAGTCATTATTGCCATCAAATCCAATGATAATTCCCAGTGTATTTTTCATTCTTGTTCTTCCCCTTACTCTGCGTCCGGAATGTCCTGATCCGGCATTTCCTTTGCCGCTACAATGGCATTCTTGCCGACGGTGACGTCCGGTCCTACAACCGCAACGCCCCAGTTATCTCCTGCTTCATTCGGCGTGTTGCCGATTTTTGCGCCTGCGCGGATATGTGCGCCCTCTGCGACAATTGCGTACTGTACAACGGCACCCTTGTCTACAACGGCACCCGGCATCAGAATCGAATACTCAATGGTTGCGTCGGTGTCAACCGTAACATTCGGGAACAGAACAGAATTGGTAACATTGCCTTCGATTTCGCAGCCCTCAGATACCAGAGAATGCTTAATCTGTGCGTGCTTGCCGGTAAAGTGCGGTGGTGCAGCGGTGGTGCGGCCGTAAATGCGCCAGTCGTCGTCCTCCAGATCCAAACCGGAGTTCGGGGACAGCAGATCCATGTTTGCTTCCCACAGGGATTCGATGGTTCCTACGTCCTTCCAGTAACCATCGAACTGATAGGTCTGCAGGTTCTCGCCGTTTGCAAGCATTGCCGGAATGATGTTCTTGCCGAAGTCATTGGAGGAATTCGGGTCGTTCTCATCGTCAATCAGATACTTGCGCAGCTTGGACCAAGTAAAGATGTAAATACCCATCGAAGCAAGGGTGCTCTTCGGATGTGCCGGCTTCTCCTCGAACTCATAAATCGAGCCGTCCGGATTGCAGTTCATAATGCCGAAGCGCTTTGCCTCTTCCAGCGTAACGTTGAGTACTGCGATGGTTGCGGCAGCATTCTTTTCCTTGTGCTGGTCGAGCATCTTATCGTAATCCATCTTATAAATGTGGTCGCCGGACAAAATCAGCACATATTCCGGATCGTACTCGTCGATAAATCCGATGTTCTGATAAATTGCGTTTGCTGTGCCCTTGTACCACTCGGAACCGCTGCCGTTCTCATATGGGGACAGAACAGATACGCCGCCGTTCAGGCGGTCGAGATCCCAAGTCTGACCGTTTGCCAGATATACATTGAGTTCGTGCGGCTCATACTGCGTCAAAACACCGACGGTATCAATACCGGAGTTTACACAGTTGGACAGCGGGAAGTCAATGATGCGGTATTTTCCGCCGAACGGAACCGCCGGCTTTGCAACCTTTGTCGTCAGTACATACAGTCTGCTTCCGCGGCCGCCGGCCAGCAGCATTGCGACACATTCTTTCTTCCTTACCATTTTTCTGCTCCAATCTTTGTTAAATTTTGGCTTTTCCTCTGCACGCAGCCAAGCTGCCTGCAGTGTTGTCTCAGAAGAGCTTACGTTCTTCTGCCTGAAATTCCCACTCTATCAAAAACTGCCTTTCGGCAATGTTTGTTGGCTATTTTTTCTCATTTCTTTTGTTTAAAAAATCGAATGCAGTACGGCGGCATCTGCATCGTCAGGCGGCAGCTGCCGTCCTGTTGTTTTTTGCTTGTCACAGCACCGGATTCTCCCGTTCCGCCGTATGCGACTGCATCGGAGCAGAAAATTTCCTCCCACTCCTCCGAATCCCGCAAGGTTAAGCGGCAGCCGGTCAGCTTGTGTGCGGTCAGATTCATGACCGCAAGCAGCCGTTCGCCGTCCGGACTTCTGCGCTCCAGCGCAAGCAGTCCCGGATGGTCGGTGCCTCGATTGATCCGGACAATCTGTTCGGTGCTGTCGCCCGTCCAAAGTGCCGGATTGCCGCGGTAAAATTGATTGAGCGCCTGCACATAGGCTTTCATCTGCCGGTTTGCCTGACAGTCCAAATCTTGCCAGTCCAGCGCATGATGACACGCCCATTCGGTGTACTGCGCAAACTCGCCGCCCATGAACAGCAGCTTATCGCCCGGATGCATCATGACAAAGCCATACAGCAGCCGAAGCGGTGCAAACTTTTCATGGTACTCTCCCGGCATGCGTGCCAGCAGAGAGCCTGCGCCGTGTGACACGGCATCATGAGACAGCGGCAAAACAAACCGCTCTCCGGTGCTGTTGAGCAGAGACAGCGACAGCCAATCCGCCAATGCTTCCGGGTCGTCTGTATGCTGCAAGTGCGTCAGAGCCTCTTGTACCCATGTATCGCGCCACATGGCGGTGAATCCAAGACCGCCGAGTGCCGTCGGCTTGGTCACAGAGGACCATTTGCCCGTGCTGCTCGCAATCATGCGCACGGTTGGTTCCTGCTGCTTCACGGTATCACACAGCGTGCGCAAAAACTGCGCGCCGTCTGTATTCCAATTTTCTCCGAATTGGTTTGCTTTCCACTCGCCCGCTTCGCGCTGGTAATTCAAATACAGCATCGGCTGCACAGAGCTGACGCGCAGACCGTCTGCGTGGAACTGGGTAATCCAGAACATCGCAGAGGACAGCAGGAACGACTGCACTTCGCCGCGCCCGAGATCAAACTTCTGTACGCCGTACACCATGTCCTTCGGGTCGGATTCGCATGCTTCATAGCACGGCTGTCCGTCAAACATGAACAGTCCATGCGCATCGGTCGGAAAGCCGGCAGCCGACCAGTCCAGAATGACACCGATACCCGCCTGATGACACCGATCCATCAAATACATCAGGTCATGTGGCGAACCATACCGGCTGGTTGCGGCAAAAAAGCCCAGCGGCTGATAGCCCCAAGAGCCGTCATACGGATGCTCCAAAAGCGGCAGCAGCTCCAAATGGGTATACCCCATCTCGCACAAATACGGAATCAGCCGATCCGCAATAACGCGATAATTAAAAAAGGAACTGTCTTCCGCTGTCTGCCAAGACCCAAGATGTACTTCGTAAATATTCACCGGTTCGGGTGCAATCTTTCTGTGCCGCATCCAGTCGGCATCGCCCCATACATATCCGTCCATCGGATAGTAGCGCGATGCATTTGCCGGCCGCACTTCTGCATAGAAAGCAAACGGATCAGATTTATCAAAAACCTGACCGCCCTTTGTCCGAATGCTGTATTTATAGCAATCGTAGCGTTCGATGTCTGTCAGGAAGCAGGTCCAGAATTCCGAATCCTCCGCCATGCGGGTCATCGGTGCCAAATCACGCGCCCAGCCGCTCTTCTCATGAATCACGGAGACATCCGCAGCGTGCGGTGCCCAAACGCAGAATTGTACGCCTTCCTTCCCGTCCTTCACGGCACGATGCGCGCCCAGCCATTCCCACGCGCGCTGTTCGGTTCCGTCGTGAAATGCTTGCAGACGGCTCTCCAACTTCTCATTTTCATTCGTTTCCATTGGTGCCATCTCCCCTCTCAAAATCATTCATCAAACACACGAATACACGAAAAAGTCTTTCCTATTTGCCGCCGGTTTCCCATCCGGCGCAGCTTGCGGACTTTCCTTTCTCGTTTGTAGGAATATTATACAACATTTGTAAAAGCAAGTCCAGAAAAAATGTGGATTTTTACAGAGATTTTCCAATCTTCTTCCTTTTCATCCTGTTTTTATTCTTTTATAGTATGCAGAATCATACACAGCGCTTCATCCGCCGCATCCTGCCGCGCCTGCGAACGTCCATGCGGGGATACAATCTTGTGAACCTGCGTGCTTCCCTTCCAGAACAGCCCGATGTAAATGGTGCCGACCGGTGTGCCGTCCTCTCCGCCGTCCGGACCGGCGTATCCGGTGATGCCAACGCCGAGATCGGTTTCATAGACGCGCGCAATGCCCTGCGCCATTTCCGCCGCTGTCTGCTGCGACACCGCCGTATAGGTTTCCAGCGTCTTTTCGCGCACGCCGAGAATCTTTTGCTTGATTTCATTGCAGTAGGTGCAGGCGCCGCCTTTATAGAATTTTGATGCACCCGCCACATCGGTAATCCGTGCGGACAGCAGCCCGCCGGTGCAGCTTTCTGCAACAGAAAGCGTCAGCCCGCGCTGTGTCAAACACCGCGCCACTTGTCGTTCCAGTTCCGGTTGTGTCATACGATGACTCCTTTCTGTTTTTCGCTCGCCGTCTTTCCATTATTTTCATGATAGCATATTTTTTGTTAATCTGCAAGAATTGGAAAAGCACGAAAAAAGGCGCATGTGGAAAAATTCCCACATGCGCCGATACATTTCGACAAATTATCCAATCGTAGACAGCGCGGAGCCCGGAATAATGCGGCCCAGTTCGTTGTACTCATAGAAGCCCTTGCCGGACTTCTGACCCAGTCTGCCGGCGCGAACCATTTTACGCAGCAGACGAGCCGGACGATACTTCGGATCCAGCGTCTCATGGTACATAACTTCCATGATTGCAAGGCAAACATCCAGACCGATCAGGTCACCCAGAGCCAGCGGGCCCATCGGATGGTTTGCGCCCAGCTTCATTGCGGTGTCGATGCCCTCTACAGAAGCCAGACCCTCTTCAAAGATCTGAATCGCATCGTTAATGAGCGGAATCAGCAGACGGTTTACAACAAAGCCCGGACCCTCGATAACTTCTACCGGAACCTTGCCGATGTCCTCGGAAATCTTCTTGACCTTCTCAACCATTTCACGGGTGGTAGTCATGCCCGGAATGACTTCGACCAGCTTCATGACAGCAGCCGGGTTAAAGAAGTGCATGCCGATGATCGGACGGGTCAGCTCGCCGCTGATTTCCGTGATGGACAGGGACGATGTATTGGAAGCAATCAGCGCATCCGGCTTTGCGATTTCCTCAATCTCCTTCAGCAGATTTTCCTTTGCCTGCAAGTTCTCAATCGCAGACTCTACAATCAGGTCAGCCTCTTTACATCCGTTGATGTCACAGATGGTGATCTTGCCCATGATTTCGTCCATGCGCTCCTGTGTGATCTTTTCCTTCACAACCTGACGCTTGAGCGGCTTCTCCAGCAGCGCACGCTTGTGGTCGAATCCCTTGCCGGAGACAACGCAAAGATTTACTTCATATCCTTCAGACTGTGCGAATGCCTGAGTGATGCCCAGACCCATTACGCCAGAACCAACAACTGCTACTTTCATACAAAATACCTCATTTCTTAACGCGCAGGCTCCATACCTGTTTCCTGTTATCAAAACGCCTGCCGCTCCATTTATAGAGTTGTTATTTTTTTAACAATCTATCATGGTTAAAGTATACCATAGTCTGCCGCATAATGCAACCACTAATTTGTATATTTTTGATGAAATCGCCAAAAATTTTCAAATGCAGCCAAAAAAGAGCACACCTGCGCATGTGCAGATGTGCTCTTGCATAACTTCTTGCAATTTTATGAATATTTCCTGATGATATTGTTACAGTGTCACGCACTCCACGCCGGCCAGCGCTTTTTCCACGAGCGCATCGACATCCAGCACCTTCTCCGCTTCCTCTACCTTGAACTTCTTCGGACGGGTCAGCGGATGCTTCGGCGTAAAGACGGTGCAGCAATCCTCATACGGCAGGATGGACGTCTCAAACGTGCCGATCTTTCTGGAAATCTGTACGATTTCCTCCTTATCCATGCCGATGACCGGACGGAACACCGGCATCGAGCAAACCGCACCTGTGACGTTCATTGCCTCCATGGTCTGCGAAGCGACCTGACCCAGACTCTCGCCGGTAATCAGGGCACCGGCGTCATGCTCCTGTGCCACGCGCTCTGCCAGACGCATCATAAAGCGGCGCATAATCAGCGTGAACATATCCTCCGGACAATTGTCGCGGATGGCTTCCTGAATTTCCGTGAACGGAACAACATAGACCTCCATGCGGCCTGCATAGTGGGTCAGCAGTTCCGCCAGCTCCATGACCTTTTCCTTGGCGCGCTCCGAGGTATACGGATAGCTGAAGAAATGCACCGCGCACAGCTCCAGACCGCGCTTTGCCATCATATAACCGGCAACCGGAGAATCAATGCCGCCGGACAGCAGCAGAGCCGCCTTGCCGTTGGTGCCGACCGGCATGCCGCCAGGACCAGGCATTTTGCCTGCGTGTACATATGCCGCCTTGTCGCGCACCTCGATATTGACGCGCAGCTCCGGATTATGCATGTCCGGAATCAGATTTTCATACTTGTCATCGAGATCGCCGCCGATTTTCTGGCAAATCTGGATGGTATTGAGCGGGAACTTCTTATCCGAGCGCTTTGCCTCAACCTTGAAGCGCTGGACACTCTCCAGCTCATCGCCCAGATATTCATTGACCGTGTTCCAAATAGCGTCCATGTCCTTTTCGCAGACCGCTGCACGGCAAATCGCTGCAACGCCGAATACATTGTGCACGGCATCCAGCACTTCGTCCATGTCCACACCGTCTGCCGGCTCTACATAGATGGTAGACTGCATGATATACACGCTGCACTTACCGACCTTGGATACACGGCGGCGCAGATTGGCGAGCAGGCGGCTCTCAAAACGGCGGCGGTTGAGACCCTTGAGCACGACTTCGCCGAGCTTTAACAGTAAAACTTCTTTCATATTCAAACCCTCATTCAAGTGATAAATTTTTCAATGATTCACCTGCTTATCTTATCACAGCGCATACAGGTTTGCAAGAAAAACACGGGTATCAGTCCGTTTGCACATTACACCACGTGACATACGGATGGCTCAGGGCAAATATGACAGCTACCGCTGTGAGCATCCAAGCGTGCAGGGTAATGCCGCACAGCAGGAACAGCAAAGCCGGAACAATCGCCAGCGCCATGCAAATCCACGATTTTCTGCAGGTGCATCTGCTTGCCCGCATCATCACATACACAATGCCGGTCAGACCGACAGCGAGCACAACCAGCACCGGAGACAGCAGCGCAAACAGTACGGCCAGCACAGCGATTGGCACGAATGCCGCGTACACAGCCTTGCTCTTGAGCAGATGCCGCCACAGCAGCACATACAACAGCAGGCACATCAAGCTGCCCACCTCATAAATCGCCAGCAAACCATCCGACGTTCCCCCTTTGACCGACAAAATCATCAGGAGCATACAGCCATATCTGCCAATCTGTTCCAGCACATTCATGCAGCGACTGGTACATTTATTTTTCGTCTGCTTATTTTGCAGCATGTAAATTCCATTGGGAATCAGCAAGGCAGCAATCATCAAAAGATGAAATACGCTGAACCAACCAAACGTCACGACAAACACCTCCCGTTGCTTCTTTATATTCAGTATAAAAAAATACAGCCGGCGATACAACTACAGTTCCATTACAAAATAACAACTAATCGGTAAACAAAAAATCACCTGCTTTTTCGGCAGGTGATTCCGTATGTTATTCCGGTGTTTTATCTTCCGATGATGTATCCGGCGGGAGCTTCTGTGTCTGGGTATATTTCTTCAGCGCCGCAGACAGAATGAGAACAAACCGAATGCCAACGATAATCAGGACAATCAGAGCCACAATCAGCACAAAGTTGAGCAGGATAGAAAGATACTGCATCACAGTATAAAATCCGCTGTTCATAAACCCAAGCATATTCTCCATGCGAAGCACCTCCTATTTTATCTCCAACCATCATCTCCTCTTCTTGTTCTAAATTATATCATTTTTCAACTATCCATGTAAATACAAACCGTATACAAATTTTCATGCAATATTTTGTTATGCCCGTCTCAGCCGCGCTGTGCCTTCTTCCAAGGCATCGAGCAGAGCATCGACATCTTCCTCTGTATTGGACGGGGCAAAACTGATGCGCAGTGCACTGTCAATGTCTGCATGGTCGACTTTCATCGCCGCGAGCACATGGCTGGCTTTGCCCTTGGAGCAGGCCGAACCGGACGATACATATACGTCATGCATCTCCAAAATACGCAGTAGAACTTCACTCTTACAGCCTGGGAACGACACGTTGACAACATGCGGAATGTCATGCTTGCCATTGTACTTTGCCCAAGAGAATCGCGCAGCGATGCCAGCTGTCAGGCGGTCACACAGCGCCTGTACTTTTGCATAGTTTTCATCCATCTGTTCCAGACGCACGCGGCACGCCTCGCCAAAGGCGGCAATATTCGATACGGCTTCTGTGCCCGGACGCATGCCGCGCTCCTGTCCGCCGCCGTACATGAGCGGCGCAATGCGCGTACCCTTTTTGATATACAGTGCACCAATTCCCTTCGGTGCACCGATTTTATGTCCGCTGACGCTGATAAAATCTGCATTCCACAGCTTCGGCTTGATAGGCAGACGCGCCAGACCCTGCACGGCATCAATGTGAAACAGCGCCTTCGGGGCTTTTTTCTTGAGAATCTTGCCAAATTCCTTGACCGGCAATACCGTTCCGACTTCGTTGTTTGCAAGCATACACGTCAGCAGCACGGTATCCGGACGAATCGCTTCGCGCAAGTCCGACACGGAAATGTGTCCGTCTGCATCCGGCTGTAAATAGGTGACTTCAAAGCCTTCCTGTTCCAGCTTGTGCACGGTGTTGAGGGTCGCCGCGTGTTCGATTGCCGTTGTAATGATGTGCTTGCCCTGTCCGCGGCGGCGACACGCGCCGAAAATCGCGGTGTTGGTCGCCTCTGTGCCGCAGGAAGTAAAGGTAATTTCCGACGGCTCGGCGTTGAGAATCGCTGCCACATGGCGGCGGGCAGTCTCTACAATGCCGGATGCTTCGATTCCCATTTTATGTACGCTGGACGGGTTGCCGAACTGCTCGGTCATCACCTGACAGGCGAGCGCAGCAGCCTCCGGCAAGACGGCAGTTGTCGCCGCATGATCCAGATAATGCATGATTCTTGACTCCTTTTTTCTAATATGCGTTCAGTCTGCCTGTAATCTTAGCACACACCGGATTTGTTTGCAAGGATTCCCGTTGCACAAAACATCACAGCCATACGCAAACGGCACGGCTGTGATACCACGATGATTTATTTTGCTTCAAACCGCCCGAAAAAGCCACGGCGCCCATCGCAACAATTTTCTTCTGAGTCTCAGCCTTCTCTTGGTCATCATCTGGAACGCCTCCTTTCCGCCGTCCGCAAGTTGTTACTTTCCGTATCTTTATTATACCACAGCCGCCGCTTTCCCGCCATTAGAAACATTAGACAATCTTTCTTTCGAGAATTTGACGTGCAAAAGAGCGCACGCGGGAACAGTTGATTCCCTGTGCGCTCTATGTGATTTTATGTGTTTCCTAAATAGTCTGCAGTAGCAGTCACCTGCAATTCTCCAATTCCATCCACTGTTGTTTTGCACGTTATCGTCACTTGGCATGGTTTGTCTTTTTGTTTATCAGAGTCTATCGTTACAGCATCAATTGTCAACATATCCGAAACTTGTTCTGTCGAAAGTTGTAACACATTGCTTGCCTCATCTATCGGTTGTCCTTCTGTATAAATAACCGTGTTATCATCAGATCGAATCGTTAGCGAAACCGACGATGTTCTTTTACAGAGTTCAGTGCCTTTATCGGAGCAAACTGTGCCATACACAATACTCCAACTCGATTTTCCCGCCGTACCAACGTCTGTGATCTTACAGCACAAATATGGTATGCGTACAACCGTGCAATTTCTTCCAAAGAGAGTTTTTGTCGTACTGACATATGCTGTATCTGTTGTCCTGCTCCATCCATTTAATAGAGAAAATGCAGATTGCATTTCTTCCCATTCCTGTTTTGTATCCATATATTGCTCAGGTAAATCTTGCAGGAGATACTCCTCTGTTTCTGTTGAAATCGGCACAAACATCCCAAACAACAAGAATCCTATACATAGTATTGCTATGCCAACAGCAGCTTTTATTTTCATTTTATCATCGCTACTGCCTTTCCCGTGCGTTCGTCAGCTTCGATTTCCTTCAGCACATCTTCCATGCTCTGCGAGTCGCTTCCCAATGCGTCATACAGAATGCTCGTACTCAGGAAAAGAAACTGACCAGTTGGATCCGCAGAATCTTCCCGATACGCAGTGTAATCGGCTGGAATATCTCGTGCCCCGCTGTACTCACCGAGCAGCAGCAATGCATTTGGCGTATCATACACCGACATGTCATCATATGCCATCGTATACTGCGCGAGCAGCATCCCTTGATGCATACGAAACTTGTCGCGCACCTCGCTGAATGTCGCCGCGTCTGTACGATCTATTCTGTCTCCGCACAAATCCATACCGATCTGCATGGTGCTGTACAGCTCAGTCCGATAGCTTTCCAGCCGTTGCTGTTTCTGCTGAGCCGGTTGTATGCCGAACGCATATCCCATCACAGCAAGCAGCGCGAGCAGCAGTACAGCACCGACAAGCCAGCTTTTCTTTTGTGATTTATTCACTAAACGTCTCCTCTTTCAAAACTTTATGATATTGTAAGCTGTTGAGTCGCTGTTGTTGTACGAATTGGAAAAGCAGCTGTATATGTCTCTATAAGATATGTCAAATTTCCTTTTGCTGTATATGTGCCAGTTAATCCATTAGTTGTAATATCAAAACCTGCCGGAAATCTTTTATTATGATTGTCAAAGTTTACATTTAATTTTTGTATATCTGCTCTTAAATAGCTGTGTGCCCCTTTATTCCTGAAACTCCGCCGTTCCGTTTTCCACATGGAGCACAGAAGTTGCAAACGTCTTAATTTCCTCTGCGTTATGCGAGGCGAACAACAGGGTCTTACTCGGATCATCTATGTATTCTTGAAAGATACTGTGCGCGATGTCAATGCCATCTCTATCCAGCGCATTGAGCGGCTCATCCATAATCAAAATATCCGGCTGTTCCATCACAGCCTGCGCAATGCGCAAGCGCTGAATCATGCCCTGTGAATACGTGCGAACCTTTTTGTCCTTTGCTTCTGTGAGCTTTACACGTTCCAAAATTTGCAAAATCTGTTCTTTTCCAATCTTGCGATTGATTTCCGCCAGCATCATCAGATTTTCATAGCCTGTTGCGCTGTTCATAAACTGCGGAGCATTGATAAATACCCCCGCATTTTGGATGAAATCAACATCTTTTCCAATCACGTTTCCATCCACGGTAATTGTTCCGCTGTCAGGACGGGAAAATCCCGTGATGAGTTTTAACAGCACACTTTTGCCGCTGCCATTATAGCCCGTGACAGCAACCGATGCGCCCGTTGGAATTTCCAAACTCAAATCGCGAAAAATCACGGTATTTTTATACGCCTTCGCCACATGTTCTAGCCGAATCATATACTTTCCTCCTTTATATTTTCAACGGACGCCGTGTTCCATAGATGAGAAGCGCAGCCTGCACAACGACAAATACCAAGATAGCCGTCACTTGCTGCTGCCAACTGCCAATCGCCAGCAGTGCCGACTGCTGCTGCAACAGGTCAATCGAAAACAAAATCACCGTGACAACAACGAGAATCCCGATGATACCGGCACGGGAAATGGTCTGGCAGAACACCTCTGCAAACACAATCAGCATACCCAAAAAGGCAAACAGCTTGACCCACAGCAGGACATACACAGCGGGAAAGCTGTTATACGGCACAAATTGCACCGTTCCCAATCCGTGCCTAGCCGTACCTATCGCATTGGCGGCAAAGACGCAAAGAAGCGGCACAGCGGATGCGAACGCGACATATTTGCCATTTCGCCGCATGGTATGCTTCCAATAGCTGCGCTCTGAGCCAAACCGCAAAATCGAAAGCGTGCGAAATCCTTCCGGATAAGCATAACAATTGCTGTACACAAATACACCGGCAAGAATCAGCATTGCAAGATAACAGTAGGAAAACGAATTCCATTGACTGCCGTAGCCGCAGGCGTACATCTGCACCGGATTGCCCAAAGCAAGCGCATAGGCATCGTGCACACTGTATGCGGATTGACGCAGCGCAGGTGACTGGGCAACCTGACTGGCAGACAGAATACTGATAAGCGCTATCACCAACGCATATATTTTTTTGCTCATGTCTTTTCCTCCGAAAGATACTCTTTCTTCGGTCTGCGGCACAGGTATGCCAGTCCGGCAAAGCACAGGGTATACGTCAGCACGACGCGTATCCATCCACCCTCCGGCAGTCCGTCATAGACCGGAAACGAAAACGGGCTGATCTGCTGAATCCATGTGCCCTGCTGAACGCCGCTGGCAACGAAAAACAGCATCGGAATTGCCTGTGTCACGATATAATGCTTCGCAAAAACAGCCTTGGTCTGATACAGGCAAAGCAACGCTGTGCACAACAGCATATGTACGAGATATACCACAAACGGCACAAAATAAAATTGTCCCGTAATAAAATACCGCTCTGCCAGTCCTGTCAGCAAGGCCGTTCGTTCCAGCACAAACAGCAGGGCGGAAGCTATCGCCCAAAACACCGTGCTGAATGCCATCAAACGGCAAAATGTCCGCTTTCGATATGCCTTCCATGTCGGATAGCGTGTCAGCTGAATCGGTGTGCGCAGCTGAACCAAATTCTGTGCCGCCATGAGTATGACAAATGAAAAGGCAACAAAGCCATAGGTTTGAAACGCATTGACCAGCATCGTGTCGTTGCCAGACGCCGTCCACTGCGGCTTTGGTGTCTCCACACGCTGTTGTACCGTTGTTATCACGGCATCGGGAAGCGGCTTGAGTTCTTGATCTGCCTGAATCACACCGAGTACGACAAGTACAGCCAACAACAGCAGCAGTTGCTTCCATTGTGTTTTCCAACGCATACGCTTCCCTCCTCTCCGTCACGCTCTGCGCCTGCGCATTCCGTACCAAATCATCACAATAGACGGAAGGACAATCATCGCAGCGGCACAGACCAAACTCCAAACGCACGCTGTATCATGTCCAAATCCCCAATACATTTCCGATTTTAATTGTATAAAGTTTTCCGGAGAGAATAACGGCAAAGGCCACTTATCCTCAAATGTACCCTGTGAAAAAAATGAATAAGCCACCAAATGATAAATTGTCGGAATCAGCAAATAAATATACACTTTACCGATGACGTAAGAAACAGCGATGGTCAACAACGCATACAACATAGACAGCAGAAAAAACCGTATAAACCCCAAAAGCAAAATATATAGATATGGATGCTCTGTCAAGTTTAATGGAAGGCGTGTATTTTCAAGAAACGTGTTCACCCCTGTATCGACATATGTATGCATAAACACGCCATTTCCTATCACGACTGTCAGTACATACCCAAGATACATGACACATCCTGCCATGACAACAGCTTTTGTAATCATATGGTGTTCACTTCTTCTTGCGTGATGAAGTCTAGGCATTTCCAATTGAAACAGGGTGTCTCGCTTATAAATAACCGGAATAACGGCAATTCCCGATAACAGAGGAATCAGGCTTTTCATCATAAACATGCCATTAAAATCCAACATATCTACCATGCCAAAATTTTCACGCATAAATACAAAATAATATGGATTTTCTTCAGATATACTTCCTCCATATACAGTATCCCAGAATTTTGGAAACAATCCCGTATCAAACCCAATTGTTAAAAACGTAATGACAGGAACCAATAGTATGACTGAAATATTGTATCCATTAAAAATACTTTTTTTATTTTGTAATGTCATATGCTATCACCTCTTTGGGTGTATCTCCGTCACGCTCTGCGCCTGCGCATCCCGTACCAAATCATCACAATAGACGGAAGGATAACAATCGCCATGGCTCCCACAACACCCCAGATGCCGTGTGTGGTATGTCCATATCCCCAATACTCCGGCGAGCTTGGCCACAGTAAATTTTCCGGAGAAAACAGCGGAAACGGCCATCTATCTTTATACAGTCCTTGAGAAAAAAACGAAGTGGCAATCAAACTGTAAATCGTGGGCACCAATAAGTAAATATATACTTTATTGATTAGATAAGAAACTGCTATCGTCAAAAGAGAAAACATTATTGGAAGCAAAAAGCACCGCAATATGCCTAACACCAACAAATATACATATGGATGAGTCGATGCACTGAGATTCCATCCCCACCAAGTAAACACATCAAAACAATTATTGGCATCATATGTATTGACACACCACAGACGCATCACCAACATTGTCGCCAAATATGCACAGTACATCACACAGCTTGCCAGAAATACCGATTGAACAATCCAAATACGTTCCATTTTCCTTGTATCTTTCATGCGAACAGACGCAAATGGTAAAAAGCGGTCTCGCATCTGAATAAATGGGAGAACCGCCAATGAAGATAATATAGGAATTAAATGTCTATTTGATGCAAATTGCCACTCTATGACATCGACATAAGAAATCAAATGTCTCATATGAGAAACTACCCATAAATCATCTCCCGCGGCAGATTCTCCGGGATTCACTTCTTTCAAAAAATTCGGCAGCATTCCGCTGTCAAACCCCATAAACAAGAATGTCAACATAGGCAATGCAAGGATAACACTCAGCGTGTATATATTAAAAATCTGTTTTTTCCAGCGTAATTTCATATTATTTACTCCAAGTGCACCCACATCACAGAGATGTAGGTGCGCTATTTCACATCATAAATAATCCCTATATGTCATCAGTCTATGTCTACGCCATGTCTGCTTCATTGGACTCCTCTCCGTTCTTTATGCGAGAAGGCATTTGTCTGTTTTGTATAGTATAACACAGGCTATTCCCCAATTCAATTGTAACTGTTACACAAGATATACCACATCATTTTGTTAACACCGCTTAATTCCCATAACTTACCAAAAAAGCTCTTATGATTTGCTATGAGCCGCTCTTAGTATGCACTTTTGCAAACAGCCCGCCTGCCGCAAATACAACGACCGGCAGGAACAAAATCTGATACAACTGCTGCGCCATTCCAAATGCTTGATTGCTGCCTGCGCATAAAATGCAAGGCAGTCCCGCCAATATTGCTCCAAGCCACACGCCGCGTGATTTTTGACAGGCGCTCCCAGTCTGCACACATCCGGCAAAAAATGATAAAATCAGCGCCGCGCGCGCCACGGTGCACACGAGCAGACTACCGGAAATCAGCACTTCTCCGCGCTGAAACGCCTCGCCAAACGACAGCACACTTGCCGCCGTATACGACGGATACAAAACACCGCGTGCGCCCTCTGCGCCGAGCAGACAGATATTGCGCACATACAGCACACTGAGCAGCACGCCCGCCAGCACACAAGCGCGCAGCAAACCGTTGCGAATGCGTGTTCCCTGTCCGCCGAGCACCGCCGCCGCATAAAACACCTCGCCAAACGGCACAGACAGCAGCAAATACACGCGTTTGGGTAAATCCTTCACGCCGCCCGATAAAATCGGACGCAGTTCATAAAAGTCCAATTGCTTCCAGCTCAGCACCAGCGACAGCAGCAGAGCCAGCACGACCAGCCACACCATCGGCTGCGCCCAAAGCGCAAGCTGCCGCACGCCATGCTGCGCCGAAGCTGCCGCACACACGAGCAGTGCCGCCGTCAGCAGCCACACCGGCCAAATCCCGCCGGACACCGTCCGCAGAAAAATCACGCCGCTGAGCACCGTCATACACAGCGACCAAAACGCCAGCGCGGCAAGCGTCCACACGTACAGCGCGCCGCCCACTGTGCCAAACGCCGCGCGCGGCAGCTGAAACCAATCGCCCTGCGGCATCCGTTCGGACGCCAAACAGCACAGCGCCGCAACCGGCAGACTGCACAGCCCCGCGAGCAGCAGAACAATCCAGCCGTCCCGCCCGTCCTGTGCCGTCATGGTCAGCGACCAGCCGCTGAGCACAACGAGAAGCACACCTGTCACCTGTCGGCTGCTGATGGGTCTCATTGGTTTCCTCCTTCTGTACTCTGCGCCGCGTGCATCGTCACAGACACCGTGACGGGCACGGTGCGCCATGCTTGTCCGCTCAGCCGTCCGATACCCAGCGCATCACAGTCCGCCTGTTTGAGCCGCTCTATCACGCGTGTGCACTGCTCCTGTGCGACCCGCGCCGCGCGGCGCACCTGTTCATCGGTCTTACACGCGGCATCCGCGGACACTTGAATCTCGCAGGCATCCTCCGCAACGCTGCGCCGAACACGTATCGCGCGGAGCACAAGCGGCTCACTGTCATCATACAGCACCGCTTGCTCCCCGCTGTGCAGCAGCAGCGACAACACCGCCGTCTGTTCTCGGTTCAGCCATCCGCTGCATGTCTCACCGGAGAACAGCGCACAGCCGTCCAGCTGCACCTGTTCTCCCGCAAGAGAAACCGCCGGAAGCACCGGATCTACCCCCTGCGTTTCCAGCGCGTTGTACACGCGGTACAGCGGCATATCCGGCACTTGCGACTGTTGTATCGCATACGACAAACTATCCCCCACAGAAAACCCGACCGGCTCTCCGCCAATGGACTGACAGGCAAAGATATCCGCCGCACGACTTTCCCGCACGGCGCACACGCGCACGGACGGCCGCACCGCACTGTCCGCATGTAATTCCTGTACGCAGGAACCAATCCCTCCCGACAGCACGGTATCATCCAAAAACAGCACGCGCGCATGGCTCCAATACAGCTGGACATCCAACCCCGCACCCGTGTTATCAATCGCCTGTTCCATTGTCTGTGCCGCACCGGATACCTGCTTGGATGCGGGCACAGCCGTGTCTGCATCGGACAGAGCAAGCTCTGCCGTCAATTGATAGTGCTGTCCCTCCCGCGAGATTGTTCCAGCCGTGACGGCGGACAGATCGCCTGCATCTTTCCAACTGCATCCGCACAGCAGCAGACACAGCAGCAACGCCGCGCCCGCGCGTCTCATCGGCGCACCCCGCGCCATCCCGCAAGAAATCGGCGCTCCGGCTTCATTGCAAACCACGGGAATCGGAGCAGCACATCGCGTCGGCTATGTTTTTCCGCCGCGAGCATATTGGTCAGATACGGCACGCCAAACGAGGATAGGCGGCACAGGTGCGCCAAAATCAAGCAGCCGCCGAATAGCACGCCATACAACCCCAACAGCGCTGCACACACCAGCAGAAAAAAGCGCAGCAGCAGCGTTGCCGTGCGCAGCTTGGGAACGATCAGCGCCGTCACGCCGGAAAACGCAATAATAATGACCATCGGTGCCGACACAAACCGCGCATCGACGGCGGCTTGTCCGAGCACAAGACCGCCGACAATCGAGAGCGCTTGTCCAATCGTATCCGGTGTGCGCGTACCAGCCTCTTTTAATATCTCAAACACCGCCAGCGTGCCGACCGCTTCGGCAAATGTCGAAAACGGCACGCCCTGCCGCGCGGCAGAAATGGAAAACAGCAGACGCGTCGGCAGCATTTCCTGCTGCCAAGTCAGCAGCGCAACATAAATTGCCGGAAGCGTCAGCGTCAGCACAAATCCCAGCACGCGCAGCCAGCGCGTCAAATTGGTATACAAAAACGAGATATAATAATCATCGTTTGCCTGAAAAGTCTCCTGTAAGATGTGCGGCGCAGTCAGCACAACCGGCGTGCCGTCCACGACAACGGCAACCCGCCCCTCCAGCAGCTTCGCCGCGACAATATCCGGCCGCTCAGTGACGCCGACGGTTGGAAACGGCGAAAAGCGGTTATCCCGAATGATTTCACCGAGATAATTGGCGTCCAAAATCGAATCCAGTGGGATGTCCTGCAAGCGCTGTCTGACCGTCTCTAAGACCGCTTCATCCGCTATGCCTTGGATATAACACAGGCTGACGGTCGTATGCGTCACAGAGCCAATACTGGAAAATTCAAAGCATAGATTGGGCGTGCGCAGCCTGCGGCGAATGAGCGCCAAATTTCCCATAAACGCTTCGGTAAATCCCTCGCGCGGACCGCGCAGCACCTTTTCATTGTCGGGTTCGTCCGGCCCGCGCTTGGCAAAGCCTTTGGTGTTGACAACCGCGGGCCTGCTGTCTCCGTCCACCAGAACAATCGTATCGCCGTACAAAAACGCGGCGAGCAGCTGATCGGTTTCCAGGTCAAACGGACAGTCATCAATTTGCAAAACCTCTTGAATGACATCCGGCATCGGCAGCGAATTTCCCGTCCACAGGCTGATCGGCTTGACAATGCTCTCATTGATGGCCTGACTGTTTACCATGCCGTCAAAAAAGAACAGCGCCGCCCGCAGCGCAGACTGTCCCCGCACCTCTCGGCATATAAATGTATCGTCGTGCACAAACAGCCGCTTCATCATCGCAATATTTTCATCCAAATCCGTCGTGAACGATAATTCCAATCCAAAAACCTCGTTTCTATTCCTGCGTCAGTTGTTCCGCCAATTTTTTGCCAAACGCACGGATGGCGACTTCTGCCTCTTGTATGGTATTTCCGCTTGTGCCGCACTCCAAAATCATGCTGCCTGTCGTTGCCTGTTCATTGAACCGCTGCTTGCGCAGATTGATCGGGCGCATGAGCGTCGGATACGCAGACAAAATATTCTTTTGCAAATTGACGGCAAAATTCAAATTGCTTTTCCAATTGGGATGCTTTTTTCCGCCCGCATTTGTGCCCATGACAAACATGAGCTGGGCACAGGTCTGGCCGTCAATCTCCGACACCACCTTATATTCCATACCGGAGGATGTAATCATCGAATCTCGATGCAAGTCAATAATCACTTTGAGCGACGGCGTTTTTTTCTGCTGCTGTTCGATAATATCCATCGCGCGGCTGTACGATTTGTTATAGCTCGGCGCATCAATGATTTCGCGGCAATGCACAACGCCGATGCCCTGTTCCTGCAAAACCTGTGTCAGCACATCTCCAATATACACGACGTTGTGTGCGGGATCTTCCGATCTGCCGCCGTGCTGGTCAACATATGCCTCACTCGCATGGGTGTGTAAAATCATGACCGTCGGCTGCTCTGCCGATGCATTTTTTGTAATCTTGAGCGGAGATGCCAGCATGTCTCCCAAATCATAGGATAACCCGGAGTCATTGGAGAGATACACGCCGTCCTGTCCGGGATATCCGCCCTTTTGTCCGGCAATCGTCAGTTGTTTGACCGGCGCGCCGTCCGCAGTCTGTGTCGGCGCCTGCGCGGTTTCCACCGCCTTTTGCACATTGTCCGGCAGAGCAAACAGGCTCTCGGAAACCCGCACAGCACTGGCATCGGTATCACAGTTTTCGCCGTCCGTCATGCTTTCCGGCAGCGCCTGTGCCGCGACAATTTCCGATACGCTCACGGTCTGCGGCGTGTGCTCGGACACCGACTCCCAGCCCGGCGCGCCGATTTCCGACGACAGAGCGGCCTGTACAAAGCCGGAATTGCCCGCCAGCTGCTGCATCCACTGCTCCAATGTTTCCCCGCCTCCCAGCCGATCTGCTGCCAGCAAGCCGCCAGCCATAATCAGGCAGGGAATGCACCACATGGGTATCCATGCCTTTTTTCGCTTCATGTGTCTCCCTGCCTTTCCCGCCGCGTCCTGTACAAAATTCTATTCGCACCGGCGAAAGGATATGCAGTTTTTAAGACAGGAACAGCTCCATGTCTGCGATGTCCAATGAGGGATGCAGAAATAAATTGATGCCATAGCCAATGACTCGCGCGGCATCTGCGGTCTGTTGGTCGACATCTCGTGTCGTGACCAGCACCGGCGTATTCAAATCATCCAGCGCTTCGCATTGCGCACCGGACTGCTGGGCAATATCCGCCGCCAGTGTCGCGCCGTCTACCACGGTCGGCACGCCAATCGACAAAACGGGTACGCCCAATGCCGTCTGCGTCAGTGCCGTTCGTGCATTGCCGACGCCGGAACCGGGCACAATGCCGGTGTCCGTCATTTGAATCGTGCACATCAGACGACTGAGCCGCCGCGCCGCCAGTGCATCCACCGCAAGAATCAGCTCCGGATGGATGCGGTCGATGACTCCCAGCACAATCTCTCCGGTCTCCACACCTGTTGTGCCGAGCACGCCGGGCGCCAACACCGCAACCGGCCGAAACGCGCGAAATTGCTCGGGAGATTGTTCGACCAAATGCCGTGTCGCCAGCACATTCTGACAGCACAGCGGCCCGATGGCATCCGGCGTGACCGCACGGTTTCCCAAACCAATGACAAGCACCGGCGCGCGCGGGTCTTGATTGCTCGGTGCCAGCTGCCGCAGGATCTGCGCCACGGCGCGGCACGCCCGCGGAAATGCGTCGGTTTCCCGCCGCAGCAAATCACGAATGGACAGCGTCGCATACCGTCCCGGCGGCCTGCCAAAATCCGTATCGGATTCCGTCACAGTGACCGTGTGCAGCGAAAATCCTTCCAGCGTCTGCGTCCGCTGCTGTACGCACCGCCCCTCCGCCAGCTCCAAAGCAAGATCTGTTCGCACTGCCATGTTTTGTCTCTCCCTTCCCCGTCCAGTATGCACCCGCTCCGGTCATTCTATGCGGCAAAACCGAAAAATATCGCTTTCCCTTCGAATTTCTCTGTACGTTTTATCCAATCTGCGAGGTGTCTGACGTATTTTTTGGGGAATTTCCTATGAAAAACACAATTGGCACTTGATTTTTCGTCCGTCTCGTGATAGAATTTCAATTACTGACTAATAGATTAAATGGAGTAAGGAGGTGGACACCAATGCCGAATATCAAGTCTGCCAAGAAGCGCGTACTCGTTACCAAGGTAAAGGATGCTCGCAATCAGGCTGCTCGTTCTGAGCTGAAGACTGTTCTGAAGAAGTTTGACGCTGCAGTTGCATCTGAGGATAAGGCTGTTGCAGAGTCTGCATATAAGACCGCAGTTAAGGCCCTCGACAAGGCTGCTGCAAAGAATCTGATTCATAAGAACAAGGCTGCTAACAAGAAGAGCGCTCTGACCCTCAAGCTGAACGCTTCCAAGTAAGCCCTTGCTTTGATTTAATTGGAAATGAAAACGCATCCGGTTGGATGCGTTTTTTGTTTTGCCGATTCTCTCTTGTGCAAACGCGCAAAAATAAGCCGGAAGCTCTCGCTTCCGGCTTATCTATTGCCAACAATTGTTTACTTGGTGATGTCGATGACCTGATCGCGGCCAGGGCCTACGCCCAGCAGCTTAACCGGACAGCCAACGATCTTCTCCAGCTCCTTGATGTAGCTCTGTACCTTCTCCGGCAGCTCATCAAAGGTCTTGCAGCCGGTGATGTCCTCGGTGAATCCGTCGAACTCCTCATAAATCGGCTTGCAATCTTCCAGATCTGCGAAGTTTGCCGGGAACTCCTCGATGCGCTGACCCTTGTAGTCATAGGCTACGCAGACCTTCAGCTTCGGCAGACCGCACAGCGGGTCAATCTTGTTGATAACCATTTCAGTCAGACCGTTTACGCGAACAGCATAGCGTGCGATAACCGCATCGAACCAACCGGTACGGCGCGGACGGCCGGTAACGGTGCCGAACTCATGACCTGCATTGCGGATGTAATCGCCGGTCTCATCAAACAGCTCGGTCGGGAACGGGCCCTTGCCAACACGGGTGGTGTAGCTCTTGCAGATACCAACGATTTCGTCGATAGCAGTCGGGCCAACGCCGGAACCGATGCAGCAGCCGCCGGATACCGGATGAGAAGACGTAACATACGGATAGGTACCCATATCCAGATCCAGCAGAGTGCCCTGTGCGCCTTCAAACAGAACTTCCTTGCCGTCCTTGATTGCCTGATAGGTGATAACAGAAGTATCCTTGACATGGCTTCTCAGACGGTCTGCGTACTCCTTGTACTCCTCGAGAACTGCCTTGATGTCAATCGGCTCGCCGCCGTATACACCGACGATAACCTTGTTCTTGCGCTCGCAAGCCTCGGTCAGTACAGCCTTAAAGCGCTCCGGATCCACGAAGTCATGCATACGAACGCCGATGCGCTCAGCCTTGTCCATATAGGTCGGGCCAATGCCCTTCTTGGTGGTACCGATGTCATCGCCGCCGCGTGCCTTCTCGCTCAGTGCATCCAGTTCCAGATGCCACGGGAGAATGCAGTGTGCACGTGCGTCAATGTACAGCTTATCGGTAGAAATGCCGCGTGCATTCAGACCGTCCATCTCGCCGAGAATGGACTTCGGGTTTACAACAACACCCGGTCCGATGATATTTACACAATCCGGATACAGAATACCGGACGGAATCAGCTGTAATTTATAGGATTCGTCGCCAACAACTACGGTATGACCTGCGTTGTTGCCGCCCTGAGAACGGACGACTACGTCGGCCTGCGAAGCAAAGATGTCAATGTACTTGCCCTTTCCTTCGTCGCCCCACTGTGCGCCCAAAACAATTTTGCCTGGCATATAAATTGCCCCTTTCCTGATTTTGAGGGTCGAGCAATTACCCCCGAAACAAACTTATATGGACATTATACCATCTTTTGTGCGTTCGTACAACCATCCTTTTGTACTTTTTCGTTTTAGCACGGCAAAGTATTTTTGTGCAGACAGGCAAGCGCGAGGAAATGTGCTTGTTTCCTTTCGCGCACAGGAGTATAATAGGTTCTCAGGCGGACGCGCACCGTGTGTTTCTCCGTCAATCTTTTCTTCGGAGGAATCCATGTCAGCTGTACTTTTCAAAGCACTCGCGTTTTTTCTCATGATCGCGCTGGGCTATCTGATGAAAACCAAACACATCTTAGAGCAGGAGGACAGCCAGGTTTTGATGAAAATCATCATCAATATCACGATGCCCGCCGCACTGATCGCCGGTTTTCGCACGTTTTCCATTGATATTTCGTTGCTGTTTGCTCTGCTGCTCGGCTTTTGTATGAACGGTGTGCTGCTGCTCGCCGGTTCTCTCGCGTCTGTCCGCAAGGAAGGCAGGCTGCGCGCGCTGTATATTCTCAATACGCCATGCCAAAACGTCGGCAATTTTGTTCTGCCGTTTGTGCTGAGCTTTCTGCCGTCCTCTGTGGTTCCGGCTCTGTGCATGTATGATGCCGGAAACAATCCGTATGGCGCAGGTCTTGCGTACTCTGTGGCATCCTCTGCCAGCGGCGGAGACGGAAAGGTTTCCCTGCGCAGCATCCTGCGCACGCTGTTTCATTCCCCTCCGTTTTTGGCGTATTTTATCATGATTGTTCTGTATCTGCCGGGCATTCGCCTGCCGGATGCGTTCTTTGATCTGTGCGATTTGTTCGGCAAAGGCAACGCCTTTCTCGCCATGTTCGCACTGGGTCTGATTTTTGAATGGCATCTGCCCAAAGAAGATGTCGGCAATGTCATCCGCATTTTAGGCTTGCGCTACGCGCTGTGCCTGTGCGCCGCGGCGGCAATTTTCTTCCTGTGTCCGTTTGATTTGCCGATTCGTCAGACCTTGTGCCTGTGTCTCGTCGGCCCTGTCACAACGCTTGCGATTCCATTCGGTCTCGCCTGCGGCTGCAAGCAGTCGATGATTGCCGCACTCAGTTCTGTCAGCATGGTGACCAGCTTTATTCTATCGCTCGGCATGCTGATTGCCTGGGCATAAATCTGCATGAAAAAAGACCGGAATTCCGGTCTTTTTTCACGTCTTTTGGCGCATATGTCTGTTCCACAGCCAAGAAAACAGCAAATAAATCAGACATCCGCACACGGCGCCGCAAAAGTCAATCCAAACATCGGTCACGCGCGCAGAGCGGTCATTAAACAGCTGAATGGTCTCGTCTGTCATCGCACACAGAATGCCGAACAAAAATACATTGAGCACATACGGCAGGCGAACAACACGGATGTCCCGCATGACGATTGCCGCGAAAAATCCCAGTGCGGCAAATTCGGAAAAGTGCGCCATTTTGCGCACGAGGTATTCCGTCAGCCCGCCTCCCAGTCCAACGGTTCCGAGTATGTTTGTCAGAAATGTAAAAACACCCATGCTTTCCGATGTCGACTGCGCGCGATTTGCCATCGAATGCGAAAAAATAAACGCCATGACGGCAATCACCAGCAAAACATGTACGATAACACGCACTCGTTTTTTGGAATCCATAATCCCCTCCATCAATTGACAAACCCCTAGAATATGTTATAATCAAGATAATAAGAGGCACCGCCAGTAGACGGTTGTCCCTCAAAGTTTGCAGTGAAGTAACCGCTGGTGTGGAAGCTGGGCGGTTACTTCTTTTTTGTCAGCTATAAGAGGCAACAGCGCGCGCTGTTGCCTCTTTTTGATGATCAGCCTCGGATTTCGAGGTATTCGTCATAGGTGCACTGCTTATCCCAAACGCCATCCTCTGTGATTTCAATGATACGGTTGGCAATGGTCTGCGTGAACTCATGGTCATGCGATGCAAACAGGACATTGCCCTTAAAATCAATCAGACCGTTGTTGACTGCGGTGATGGACTCCAAATCCAGATGGTTGGTCGGCTGATCGACAACCAGCACATTGGAGCCAAACAGCATCATACGTGCCAGCATGCAGCGAACCTTCTCGCCGCCGGACAGTACATTGACAGACTTGTACACATCGTTGCCGGAAAACAGCATCTTGCCCAAGAACGAACGCAGCGTTGTCTCCAGCGTGTCGGTCTGCGAATACGGAGCCAGCCAATCCAGCATATTCTCGGTATGACCGTTAAAGAACTCCGAGTTGTCTTTTGGGAAATACGACTGGCTGGTGGAAACGCCCCACTTAAAGCTGCCTTCATCCGGCTCCATCTCGCCCATCAGAATCTGGAACAGGGTAGTCGCTGCCTGTTCGGTCTTGCCGACAAACGCAATTTTATCGCCGCGCGCCACGCGGAACGATACATGATTGAGAACCTTTTCGCCGTCGATGGTCTTGGAAATGTCCTTGACCTCCAAAATATCCTTGCCCGGCTCTCTGTCCATCTGGAAGCCGACAAACGGATAGCGGCGGGAAGATGCCGGCAGTTCGTCAACCGTCAGCTTGTCAATGAGCTTTTTGCGGCTGGTTGCCTGCTTGGACTTGGATTTGTTTGCGGAGAAGCGGCGGATAAATTCCTGCAGTTCCTTAATTTTTTCGTCTGCCTTCTTTTTCTGGTCGTTGAGCGTGCGCTGTACCAGCTGCGAGGACTCGTACCAGAACTCATAGTTGCCGACGTACAGGCGAACCTTGCCGTAGTCGATATCTACAATGTGGGTGCAGACATTGTTGAGGAAGTGACGGTCATGCGATACAACGATGACGGTACCCTCATAATCTGCCAGAAAATCTTCCAGCCATGCAATGGAATGAATGTCCAAATGGTTGGTCGGCTCGTCAAGCAGCATGATATCCGGCTTGCCAAACAGCGCCTGTGCCAGCAGAATCTTGACCTTTTCTGCGTCGGTGCGGTACTTCATGCCGCTGTACAGAATGTCATCTGCCTTGAGTCCCAGACCCTGCAGCAGGCGAGCCGCTTCGGTATCTGCATTCCAGCCGTCCAGCTCTGCAAATTCTGCTTCCAGCTCTGCAGCGCGGTTGCCGTCTTCCTCGGTAAACGGATCCTTGGCATACAGCGCATCTTTTTCCTGCATGATTTCGTACAGGCGCTTGTTGCCCTGAATAATCGTGTCTACAACCGTGCAGTCGTCAAAGGCAAAATGATCCTGACGCAAAACCGACATGCGCAGCTTCGGATCCAGCTCCACCGTACCGGTAGACGGCTCCAAATCGCCGGACAGCATGCGCAGGAAGGTGGACTTACCCGCACCGTTCGCGCCGATGACACCATAGCAGTTGCCCTCGGTAAATTTCAGATTGACATCAGAGAACAGATTTTCTCCGTCAAAGTTAATGCTCAAATGATTAACGCTAAGCATGAAAAACCTCCTGTAAAACGTTCAATAAATAGGGGGATATCGTTTGATAAACAATCGTTTATATAATACAATCTATCAGCAGTCCCGCCGCAACGGCTGCTGCATACGTGCAGCCGATAATCTGCCAAGCGGATTTTTTGCGCGGCGCTTCGCGCAGCAGCAAAATAAAACCAAAGCCCGCACCGGCGGAAAGTCCGGCAATCACACTGCCAAAGCTGATGGTACCTGCGGTAAACAGCTGCACGAGCAGCACTGACACGGCACAGCCCGGAATCAATCCTATCAGCGCACACAGCACCGGCTGCAGGCGAGAGCCTTGCAGCAAAATCGCCGCCAGCGAATCTGCGCCGAGCAGATAAATAATCGTGTTGAGAATCAGCATGGTAATGACCAGAAAGACCGTCGTGTTCGCCGTGCGAATGAGCGCCGAGCGCCACAGCGATTGGTCACCGCAGCAGGAACAGCTCGCATTGACCTCATTCATGTCCAGCTCATCGTCCTCCGGCCAGTCGTCAATGTTCCAGTGCTTGCGGAACCAGAGCAGATAAAACAGATAACCGGCGACAATCGCAATGCCGATTTTTACCGCAATGAGCAAAATAATTTCTTTCCAGCCGCAGCCTCCCGCGAATAAAACCGGAATCGCCTCATCGGATGTGGACAAATACACGGCAATCAGCGTGGCAGGCGCCAGAAATCCGCGGCAATACAGCACCGAGCAGCCCATGGAAAAGCCGCACTGCGGAATCGCGCCAATCAGTGCGCCGATGACCGGTCCTGCCGGCTCTGTACTCGTGACGACACGCGTGACGGCGTCCATATGCGTTTCCATCCAGCTGATGACAAGATATACAACAAAGAGAATCGGAATGGTCTTGACAATGTCCATCACACATTCCGTCCATACTTCCAGCACAGAAGTTCACTCCTCTCTGAAAAAATAAAAAATAAAATACAAATCGTTTAGACAGTATAGCATACTTATGCACAAAAAAACAGGGGCAGGATTCATAAGAAACCTGCCTCTTTTGCGCTGTTTTCGGTGTTTATTTGCTTCGCTGTGCGCGCTGCCGCTCGAGCATTTCTCCAAAGGCGAGAATCGTATCCACTGCACCGTCAATACCCGCGGTGCTCGTCGAGACGCACAGATCATAGCTGGACGCATCGCTCCAACGCTTGCCGGTATAATAGTTATAATAGCTTGCACGTTTTTTGTCGCGCTTGGAAATCGCATCTTCAATGCGCTTTTCCGGCATGCCGAGGTCATGAATGGCATGATGCTTGCGGTACTCCATATCCGCCGTGCAGAACACACGGACAACGTCCGGACGCTCGCGCAGAATATAACTGCCGCAGCGTCCTACCACAACGCACGGGCCTTTTTCTGCCGCTTCGCGGATAATTTTTGCTTCCTCGACAAACAGCTTATCACTCATGTTGAGGTCAGAGGACTGCGTAATTGAGCCTGCCGCAGTATAGCTTCCCATGACCAGCGAGTACAAAAAGCTATTGGTCGGCTTCTCATCAAATCCCTCGAAAATCTTGCGGCTGACACCGGCATTTTTCGCCGCCATATCCACGATCTGAGAATCGTAGAACGGAATTCCCAGCATCTTTGCCAGACGCTCTCCCACGATATGTCCGGCAGAGCCAAACTCTCTCTCAATGGTATAAATGGTCGCAGTTGTCATAATATGAATCCCATCCCTTCCAGATCTCCATCCCGCCCGATTGTATCCGGAGCGGGCTTTGTGCACAAATGTGCCGTTTTCTGCTTTTGTATTATATCACATTTTTGTTACCATGAAAAGCAAGCACACGTACTTTCCCAATCCGGTGCATATTTTCCGTCAATTTGCCGCATTTTTCGCCCGCCAAAACCACCAAAACGCCGCGGTGTTCTTTAGAAAAACCTCAACATTTTTCACGAAAACGCAGAAAAAAATTGCTATTTTCTGTCTTTCACGGTGCGAAAACATTGATTGAACCCATTGCATGTGCTATACTATACACGAAAAGAGATTCATACTTTATTGCAGAATTTACATATTTCTGTACCGAGACAAGGAGTGTCATTTATGATGCAGACATTTGATAAAAGCGCATGGTACACCATCGCAGCAAAGGTCAGCGGCAAGGTCATCGAGGCTGAAAACGCTTCTACCGAAAACGGCGCAGCCGTATGCCTGGCAGAGGCAACCGGCGCAGACCAGCAGCTGTGGTCGATTACGCATATCGACGGCAAGTACTACAAAATCGCAAACAAGAAGTCGGGCAAGGTGCTGGACATCATCAGCCTGGGCGTTGTAAACGGCGCAAATCTTCACCAGTGGGAGTATGTCAACGGCGACAGCCAGCTGTGGTTCTTCGAGGAGAAGGATGACGGTGCGGTTGCCATCAAGTCCGCCATGTCCGCCAAGTGCATCGACGTTGTCGGCATGAACGCAGACGCAGACGGCGCACGCCTGCAGATCTGGGTTGACGTAGACGGCGACAACCAGAGCTGGTTCATCCGCGAGGCAAAGGCAGAGGCTCCGGTCGCTGAGGCTGCCGAGGAACCGAAGGAAGAACCGAAGGAAGAAGCTCCGGAAACCAAGACCGAGGAAGCTCCGGCAAAGAAAACCACGACCCGCACC
>ERZ1026860.126-NODE-126-length-59031-cov-21.569554_pt1 | contig 59031 bp, 55 predicted proteins | sample MGYA00380160_ERZ1026860 | MGnify/ENA primary metagenome ERZ1026860 (study PRJEB33269, sample SAMEA4719796) | human gut metagenome | biome: human-associated habitat; feature: organic feature; material: feces | place: Cameroon | collected 2013-10 ... | reverse complement strand
GAATACAAAGAACTCTGTACATATTTGGAAGGGAGGCAAGCTGACGCATGAGAACGGCAATTTATCTTCGCATATCCAGCGAGGACGCGGATTTGAGAACCGGCGAAAAGGACGAATCTGAGAGCATATCCAACCAGCGCAGCCTCCTTCGGGAATATGTGTCCAGTCACGCGGAATTGTCCAATTCCGAAATCCTGGAATTTTGCGACGACGGCTGGAGCGGTACGAACTTCGAGCGTCCCGCGGTAAAGGAGCTTTTGGAGCAGGTCAGGCGCGGGCAAATCAACTGCATCCTCGTCAAAGACCTTTCACGCTTTGGCCGTGATTACCTCACCGTGGGAGACTATATTTCCCGCGTGTTCCCATTCCTCGGTGTACGCTTCATTTCCGTCAATGACGGTTTTGACAGCAGCAATCCGCTGGATATAGACAGCCTCGATACTTCGTTTCGGACGCTGATCTACGACCTGTACAGCCGTGACCTCTCCCGCAGAGTCAAAAGCGCAAAGAAGGCTAGGGCCGAGCGCGGGGCGTTTCTCAGCCCCTATGCGCCTTATGGATATGTAAAAGACCCGGAAGATAAAAATCATCTTCTGGTAGATGCCGAAGCCGCCGACGTGATACGGCGCATCTTTCAAATGGCGGCAGATGGCGCGAAACCATGGCAAATCGCGGCGGCGCTGAACGGTGACGGTGTAAGCTCCCCGAAGAACTACAAGGCCGAGGCGGGCTGCACAAGAACGCCGTGGCGCAGTATCCAGGAAGAAAATTTTTGGACAGCCAGTCTGGTTGCAAAATTCCTGCGAGATGAGCGGTATATTGGAAAGACGGTATTCGGAAAACGGAGCCGGGATATTGTGGGCAGTACACACACGGTCAAAATCTCCCGCAATGATTGGGTTATCGTCCCCGACAGGCACGAGGCCATTGTGCCGGAGGCGCTGTTTGAGAAAGCACAGGCTTGTATGCGGGAATACCGGGAATATGAGGCTGCTTCAAGCAGCGGCAATCCGCTGAAACGCAAGGTGATCTGCGGCGTATGCGGTCATGCCATGCAGCGAGACAATAAGAAGAACGCCTCCTATTGCTGCGGTACAAAACGGCTAAACACTGGCTTTGACTGCTCGGAGGAAAAAGTCCCGGAGGCCGATATTCTGGAAGCTGTCATCGACACCATACAGGTCTACGCTCAGTACGCCGTCAGCATAGACCGGCTCCTGCAAACAAGGCAGGAGCAGCGGCAGCTTGACCGCAAACAGGCGCAGCGCCGCTTGCAGACGCTCCAGAGCCGGAAAGTCCAGCTTGACGAGCGCTTGCAAAACCTCTATGAAAGGCTGGTGGAGGGCGAGATATCCCGTGAGAACTTCGCGGCGCAGAAGAAAGCCCTGACGACGCAAGCGGAGGAAATCACCCGCACAGTCTTGGAGCTGGAACGAAAAATAAGCGGAAGCGACGACAGCGGCAATGCCGTGATTGAGCAGTTCAAAAGCTATGTCGGTATTACGGCACTGACCAAAGAGATTTCCGCCGAGCTGCTGCAATCCGTCACCATCTACCCGGACGGGCGCATGGACATTCGATTGAACCTTGCCGATGAGATCAAGACCTTGATGGAGACCCTACGTCGGGAATCCTGTACGGCGTAAAATTATTAGTCCTTTTTGTACAGCAGCCGACGACGGTTATTCGGGTACGAATTTCAACCGTCCCGGCTTTGCCGCCCTGCTGGAAGAAATCGAAGCAGGTCATGTGGAAGTCCTGATTGTAAAAGACCTTAGTCGTTTTGGCAGAAATTACCTGCAAGTCGGCTATTACACGGAGATTCTTTTCCCGAAGAAGGGCGTTCGATTCATAGCCGTCAACAACAATGTGGACAGCGCCACCCCGCAGGACAATGACTTCACTCCGTTTTTGAACATCATGAACGAGTGGTACGCAAAGGACACCAGCAACAAAATCAAGGCGGTATTTAAGTCCAGAATGAAGGAAGGGCTGAGATGCAGCGGCTCCATCCCCTATGGCTATAAGAGAGAACCGGGCGATAAGCAGACCCTTATCGTGGACGAGCCAGCCGCAGAGGTTGTCAGGAAAATCTTCCGGCTGGTATGTCAGGGCGTTACCACAACAGGCATTACAGAGATTCTGACCAAGGAAAAGGTGCTGATACCGTCTGCCTACGCTGCCATGAATCAGCCGAAGAACTGCCGTCACAAGGAAATTGCAGACCCTTACCGCTGGAACGCCACCACCATCGGCTATATCCTCGACAGGCAGGAATACCTCGGTCATACCGTGTTGGGCAAATCCATCTGCGAGAACTTCAAGACCAAGCAGCGCAGAGCCGCAACGCCGGACGAGCTGATGATTTTCCCCGACACGCACGAAGCCATCATCGACCAGGACACATGGGATATTGCCAGAAAGATACGTTCAAAAAAGAAGCCGAGAGTAGCGAACGGCACCTACTCCCACCGCCTGTCCGGGTTGGTGTACTGCGCCGACTGCGGGGCAAGGATGGGCTATATCAGCCCCGAAACCAAGCACAGCGGCAAACGCTATGATTCTGATTCCGCTTTTCAATGCGGCAACTACCGAAGCGCCACAAACGATTGCGTCTCCCACTATGTGAAAACATCGGTTCTGGAAGCGGCGATTTTGCGGGCAATTCAGGCGGTGAGCAAATATGTACTTGAAAACGAAGCCGAGTTCATTGACCAGCTCAAAGCCGTTTGGAATGAGCATCAGGCAAAGACAGCGGACAACGGACAGCAGGAGCTTGCCGAAGCGAAGAAGCGAATGACTGAATTGGACGAGAAAATCAGCAAGCTCTATGAGAGTACCTTGAGCGGCTTACTGCCGGAGCGACAGGCACAGCGAATGATTCAGCAGTACGATGAAGAACAGCTTGTGTTGGAAAAGCGTGTTGCAGAGCTGGAAAGTCTGGTTCAGCAGGACGAGATCAAGCAGGTGGACGCATCCCGCTTTATCGCTCTGGTCAGGAAATACCGGGACTGCGGGGAACTGACCGATACCATGCTCTATGCGTTCATTGACAGGATTGAGGTTCACGAAGCCACAGGCGGTCGAACCATCTACCGCCGGCAGAACATTGATATTCATTTCAATTTCATCGGCAACTACTACCCGCCTGTTGAAGTTGTTTCCGAGGAAGAACGCATTGCCGCCATCGAAGCCGAACAACAGCGAAAGAAGCAGGAAAAGGGCAAGCGATCAACAGAGCGCAGAAAGCAGAAGCTGGACGCTCTGCGGACGGCTGCGGAAGCCGGAGACCCCGAAGCGGTTGCAAAATACAAGGAACACCTTGCAATCCAGCGTGAGCGAAACCGGAAACACCGTCAGAAGTTGCAGGAAGCCAGAGAAGCCGACCCGGAATATATCGCAAAGATGGAGGAAAAGGAACGCATCAAGCGTGAAAAGATGCTTGAAACCGAGCGTAAGCGGATAGAAAGAGCCAACCGCAAAAAGAAACTGACACGCAAGGAACTGAAAGATGCGGCGAAAACCGACCCGGAAGCCGCTAAAGCGTGGGAAGCTCTGAAAGCCAAGGAAGCCGAAGCCAGACAGCGCAAAAAGGAGCGTGAGGAAGCGAGAATGGCGGCTGACCCCGAATATGCCGCTATGATGGCAGAACGGAAAGCGGAGTATGTCCGCACAAGGACTGCCAGGCGCAAGGCTGAACACGAAGCCCTTATGGAGCTTGCCAAGACCGATGAAGAAGCCGCAAGGAAGCTGGCTGAGAAGCGGAAATATCAGAGTGAAGCTACCGTCAGATGCTATCAGAAAATGAAAGCCGATGCGGAAGCCGGAGACCCCGAAGCCATCCGGCGATATGAAGCCACCCTTGCCAAGCGCAGAGATGAGTACCACAAAAAGAAAGCAAGACAGGAGGAAGTACCAGCTTGAAGGAATTGAAGCCAAGAATCCACGAAAACGGCATCGACTACATTCTCGTAGGCGATTACTATGTGCCGGACTTGAAGCTGCCGGAGGAACATCGCCCTGTCGGGCATTGGGGCAGGCTGCATCAAGCCTACCTGCGGATGTACCGTCCCGGTTTTTACAACGAACTCGTTCTCTCCTGCAAGCTGCACACCTACCTTGCCGATCTGAACGAGCAGGCAACGGAAAGATGCAGTCTCATCATTGAGCAGATGGTGGAAGCCGAGGGCGTAGGCGAAGCCTTGAAAGCGGAAAATCAGATGTTATGGGTGCAGTCCATGAACTCCATTCGCAGCCGAGCCGAGGAAATTATCAAGCATGAGCTGATTTATGATTGACGGTCAAGAGCCGGAAAAAACGCATATTTGACGCTGGGAACGCTTCGGACGAGGAATGTATCGCCGGAGCGTTTTCCATTAAAAAATCGCCGTTTTCCACAAGTCAAGAGCCGGAAAAATGCCACTCTTGTGCGACAGAGGGCAGAAAGGAGCTTGTATGAGAACAGGGCTGACAAAGAGCCAGAAAATCACGGAAATCTGCTTCGACGAAAAAGAGCCGATGATCCATATCCGTATACACAACACCGACCTCAAGAACAGGCTGACCGCCTACGCCGCAGCGCACCCCGGCGAGTGCCGCCAGACCGACGCAGACCCGGACATGGGCTGCGTGGAGTTTGAAATCCGCAAGGGGCGTTTCTCCTTTCGGCTGACCGCTCCATACAGCGAGGAACGGAGAGAGGCGGCCCGCAGATGCGCAAGAACACAAAAAATGTTGGAGAATGTGGGCGGGCATTGATTCGAGTGTATAAATGGCAGACTGCTCGTTATATTTGTTAAATATTGCGCTGTAACTGCTTGGCTTTTGTGCCATACCTGCCTGCACGGATATCATATTCCGTGCTTAAAGGTGAGTAATCGCGTAAAGGAGGGCAAGCTTCCGAAGGAGGTCATTTTGACGAAAAAATAATGTGAAATATGATTAAACCTCCGGAAAAGTAAGTCCAGAGGTTTTGGTTTTGAAAGTAGCAAATTACCGGCCGCGCATACAGCGGAAAAATGCATTTTTTGCGCTGTCGCGGAAGGTGCGGCTTATTGGGATACGTGCGCCGTCCGTCATGATGAATTCGTTTTTCTCCATTGCAGTTATATGCCGGTAGTTTGCCCAGTAGCTTTGATGACAGCGGATAAAGGTTCCCTCCGGTACGGATTTTAACAGGTCGGCCGGTGCGGTGTAGACAAGTTCCTGACCAGATTTGGTTTGCAGTGTCGTCTTATGTAGAATTCTTTCCATGTAGAGAATATCATCAATCGGTATTTTTCTATGCACCGCACTGCTGGAAATAAGTATAAGCTGCTCAGAGTCCATCTGCTCAAGGGCTTTTTTCAAAGCTCCTTCAATACGCTGCTCAAGCTCGCCTTTCAAAATAAAATAGACATGCCGCGTGGTGTAAACGTCGGTGGCGTATTCAAGAAATGCCGTGAGAAAAATAACGGCGCAGTGTGGCAGAGCCTCATTAATACGTGCGGCAAGCTTAATTCCGTCTATCCCCGCCATTTTGATGTCGAGAACAGCTATTTGCGGACAGTAATTGCGCGTACCGATTTCCTCAATCAGAGCGTCCGCCGTTTCAAAAAGGCGCACCAGCGGAAAATCCATATTGCCGCACCGGAGAATTACATCACGGGTATGTGCCGCATGAAGCGGCTCATCGTCACAAACGGCAATTGAAAACATTATTCCGCCCCCTTCAAAATCAGACTTGCCGTAAACTCTGTTTCCCCGGCAGAGGTGTCAAAGTTACCGCTGTATTTCTCGGCAAGTTCTTTAAGTATGTGAAAGCCTATGCCGCGTTCAAGCTCGGGAATACGACGGCCTTTTGAACCGGTATCTGAACCAAGAGGATTGCGCTCTTCAATATAAAGATAGCCCTTTTCCATGTGAGCCAAAAGGTAAATCTGCTTTTTTTCGGAATTCTGGCATGCCTCAACTGCGTTGTCCAAAAGGTTTCCAAAGCCGACAATCATATCTGCATCGTGAATTTTGGAATTTGCCGGGATGGACACATGCATCTGCATATCATATCCACGGGCTGTAAGCTCCTCCGAACGGAAGAAGAGAAAAGCGTCTACAATCGGGTTTTCGCAGCTGCCAAGATTGGATTTATAGCGGCACGCCTCCGATACCTCGGCTGAATACTCGGCTGCCCTGTCATACTGCCCCTCTTTAAGAAGAACCTCTATTGTGTACAGGTGGCTTGAAATATCCGGCGTATGTGTTCATACTGTGCGGTAACGTCCGAATAGTGTAGCTTTTGAAGCTCGATCTGTCTTGCCAGAAGGTCATTTCTTGCTTTAAGCTCGCTTCGCTGGGCCATTCCGCGTATAGCGGCAAACAGCGCCGCGTCCGCCGCCACGCATACGGCAAGAGCGCACAGCATGAGTATAACGCGATGAACGCTGAAATCTACCCGGAAAAGTACCATCCAGCCGTATATCAGCAGATACTGACTGATTGGAAAGGTTACGTACAGAACCCATTCCCGGCCTGAAAGGCGGTTTTTATAGCGGTTCATAAGCAGGGTAAAAATCCATACGTCCGTTGACAGGAAAATTGCATATACGGCCAGCTGCACGGGGGTGGGCTGAAAGGTCAGCCCCTGCTGAAGCTGCTCTGCCGACAGGAGAAAGGAGACCGACAGAAGATCCGACACGGCCATGACGACCAGCGCAGTGACAGCACAGATAATGGATTTATACCACTTGTCACGGAACAGAATAAGCGGCACCAGCGGAAATGTCACAAGTCCGAAGATAATCCGCTCAATATCCGCATATGGCATGAGCTTTGTAGGGAGGATATATGTAAGATACCCCAGAAACAGGCCAAGCACTGTAATCGGGTGCGAAAAACGCCGGGTCAGTATGCGGCAATAGGTTATGGACAGTATCAGATAAAAAATAGTGTTTGCCGTAAGAGACAGCGGAGTCAGACGCATCATAAAAGCTTTTCCCCCTTGGTTGTGTGCAAATTATGCCGGAAAATGTGCAGATTGTGCAGTACAGATTTTAAAACGACTGATTTTGCAGTATATTTAATAAAATAACATATTTTGTGCATATTAGCAAGGTGTTTTAAAACTGCTGCCATAAAGCTGCAGTTTCGCAGAGAAGGAGGAAGTTTTATGAGGTTTATTAAAAGAGCTCTTGCAGGGATACTTTTGGCGGTACTTTTGACCGGGCTTGCTGGATGCGGCAGTCGGCACACTGCCAGCGGAAGCTATGACAGCGGCGGAAGTTCCGGTCAGACTCCGACGCAGACAACGCCGGATTCAGACAACGCGCCTGCGGCGGATAGCACCGTTTCTGATTACATACCAGATGATGCAAATGCGCCTGGGTCAGATTTCGACGGAATTGAAACTGTGGAGCTTTCAGCGCCACATTGGTGTCTTTCAACAACTGCCTGAGATTCAGCGTGATAGGAAAACTTTCAGGCACCACATCCGAGTATTATCCCGACGCATACTATACCGATGAAAATTTCAGGAGCTTTTTTGCCATAACCTATGCGGGAAATGACTGGTACTTCTTTGCGGACGGCGACCAGTGCGGTGCGCAGTATGCCATACAGGAGGGCGGAACGGATATTATTCGCCTGCAATAAGGGGGTGACAGTATGAAAAGCGTTAAGGGTACCGACTGGCGTGGCAATGAGGTTGTCACCCATTACGACGACCACGGAAACAGAATCGGAGAGACGAAATTTACCACGGATATGTTCGGAGACAAGGTTGCCGAGCATTTTGACGTAAACGGAAACCAAATAGGTTCAAGCAAGGCGTATACGGACATTTTTGGAAACGAAAAGGTTGAACATAAGGATATTCATGGTTACAGAACGGGAGAAAGTCAGACCTATACCGATTTTTGGGGCAATTTAAAGACAGAGCACAGAGATGTATATGGCCATATAATCGGTGAAAGCAAAAACTATATCGACTTTCTGAGCAGAGATTACACAGAGACAGAATACGACAAAAAAGACAGCGAAGGCTGCCCAGCGCCCGGTGGCTCGGCAGACTATGGCAGTGTGGGCGGCGGAGCACCGGGCAATCCAGCAGTTGGCGGTGCGGCGATTGGAGCAATTTTAACCATTTTGGGTTTTCCTTTGTTTATCATTTTAATCGTACTTCCCCTTGTGGGCTTCTGGAGGATGAATCAGAACGGCGCAGAGTCAGCGGCTGTAATACGAAGCATAATAATCGGCCTTTGTCCGCTTGTTACTCTGATAAGCATAGTGCGCTTTCACGGTAAAAAAACAGATGCCCCGGCAGAGCGCACGCAGTATAGAAAATTCATTTTCCTGACTTCGATGCTGTTTCTGGTGCTTGAGATTTGCTTTATGCTTTATACTAAGCCAATCGGGGATGGAGAAAGCAAAAGCAACTTTGTGATATTTGCACTGTGCTGGGTTCCAAAGTTGATCTACTCAATTATTATGGGGGTGTTTGGTAGAAAAACCGAAAACGCTGACGTTAAAAATCGGTGCTATTCCGTACACGGATTTGCATCAAAGGCGTTTTCGGCAACAACGGCCATTATGGAAATCACAAACGGCATAACCGAGGGGACGTATGCAGACGGCTTTAATCTAATACTTCTGCTTATTCCGTCAATGCTGATACTCGGAGGTGTGATAACGCTTTTCTCGTTTATTACCAATTGGTTTTTCAAAAAAATTGCTGGAAAGCCGCAGAATTAAAGGAGAGAAAATGATGAAGAAAACTATATCAGCAATCCTTCTTCTGGCGATGCTGTGTGCACTCTGCGCATGTGGTACGAAAAGTCAGTTTGCCGGAAGCGGATACACCGAACCCGGAGTCAGTACAGGAAATGCAGCCAACACCTCTGACAACATACAGTCCCCATCCAACGCTGTACGATGCGTTGAACGGCGATTTAACGGAAAAGGTCGACAGCAACACGATGGGAATTTTTGGCACAACACCCGTAGGAATATGCCCGGATTATTGCAGCGTTGAAAGCAATGAAACCATTGAGGCGAAGCTGTGGGGACAGAAAATGGATAATATAACTGGAAATCCAATGTGGCTAATTGGAAATCGTGCATATCAGCCGAAAAAACTGAATAATTGAACGTGGAGAGATGGCTGAGCTGGTCTAAGGCGCACGACTGGAAATCGTGTATACGGGGAACCGTATCAAGGGTTCGAATCCCTTTCTCTCCGCCACACCGAGGAAAAACCCCTGAAAACATCAATGTTTTCGGGGGTTTCGGCGTTTTAATGGGCGCTTGCTCAATCGGAGCTTATAGCGTAAAGAAAGGAATTGTTAGAAATTTTCCAACAAAAATCCTTTCTAACACAAAAAAACGGACGTTTTCGGAAATGTATAAAAATAACTCTCGAAAACCTAATTGTTGGAAAAATGATGGAAAACTCTATAAAGAGCCATACGGACAAATAAAACATTATAAGAAAAGGAGCTTGAGAACAATGGAAAAGAAGAACTTGGAGAAGCTGCGTGAAAAGGCGCTTGCCGGAAAGATTGTTGACGGAGATGGAAATATCAGCGTCACGGCGATGAACTATCTCTCGGCAACCTACACGTCGCCCCTGCTCGATGAAGTATGGGGATTGTCTTTTCAAAACATCGAAACGATGGATGAGCTTTTAGAATTGATGAAGCAGGCGGACACGGATGAAAAGCACGAGGTGTTCGTCGGCATACTGAAAACGCTATATATTCTCACGGGCGTTTTTATTCCCGAGGAAGTGCAATACATCATCGAATGTGATGATCCTGTTATGAAGCAGATGTACGCACATGAGTTTCTTGCGGACTTCACCGATTTGATGTACGACTTCCGTGCTGAAGCCGAAGAAACATCCGAAAACTAACCATCGTATCTATACTGCCGAGCCGTTTGCAATAGCAAGCGGCTTTTTTCATTTCTATAAGGAGGATAATATCATGACCAAAGTAATCGCCCTCGCCAACCAAAAAGGCGGCGTGGGCAAAACGACCACAGCCGTCAACCTCGGTATCGGGCTTGCGCGGCAGGGCAAGAAGGTGTTGCTCATAGACGCGGACGCACAGGGCAATTTGACGGATTCGCTTGGCTGGAACGAGCCGGACAAGCTCCACGTTTCCCTCGCCACCATTATGACGAAGATCATCACCGACGAGCCGTTTGACCCTGCGGAGGGCATTTTGCGCCATGAGGAGGGCATTGACCTCATGCCCGCAAACATCGAACTCTCCGCTATGGAGGTATCGCTTGTCAACACCATGAGCCGCGAGATCGTTCTACGGAACTATCTGAAAGAGGTTAAGGGCAAGTACGATTATGTTCTCATAGACTGTATGCCCTCTCTCGGCATGATAACCGTAAACGCCCTTGTCGCCGCCGACAGCGTAATCATCCCCGTGCAGGCGCATTATCTCCCCGCAAAGGGAATGACGCAGCTTTTGCAGACCATCAATCGCGTGAAGAAGAACATCAACCCCAACCTTAAAATCGAGGGCGCTTTGCTCACGATGGTGGATAACCGCACGAACTTTGCAAAGGACATTTCATATATGCTCCGAAGCAACTATGGCGATAAGCTCCGCGTGTTCAAAACGGAGATACCGCTTGCCATCAAAGCCGCAGAAACGAGCGCCGAGGGCAAGAGCATCTATACCCATGACGCGCACGGCAAAGCGGCGGCGGCATACGAGGCTTTGACAAAGGAGGTGATGAGCGGTGGCAAGCAGCGTGAGAAACATGAAGTTGGCGTCAATAGATGATCTCTTTTCCACGGAGGAATCGCGGCAGGCTGAAAAACAACAGCAGGGCGAACAGGTCTTAAACGTTCCTATTTCCGAAGTCTACGGTTTTGAAAACAACCCGTACCATGTGCGGGATGACGCGGAGCTTATGGACATGGTGGAGAGCATTACCCGCCTTGGCGTTCATACGCCCTGCCTTGCCCGTCCGCGCAAAGACGGCGGGTATGAGCTTCTTTCGGGACATCGGCGCAAGCTCGCAAGCACCATCGCGGGCAAGGACACGCTCCCCCTCATTGTGCGCGATATTGATGATGATACGGCGACGATCATCGTCGTAGACACGAATATTCAGCGCGAAACCATCACGTTCAGTGAGAAGGCGTTTGCGTATAAGATGAAGTTAGAGGCTCTAAAACGGCAAGGTGCGAGAACAGATTTAACTTCGGCACAAGTTGTGCCGAAGTTGACTGCAAGAGAACGAGTTGCAAAAGAAGCGGGTGTAAACAGAATGGAAGTTACCCGCTATATCCGCTTAACCGAGCTTATCCCACCCCTGCTTGAAATGGTAGACGATAGGAAAATCGCGTTTAACCCCGCCGTAGAGCTATCCTACCTCCCGAAAGAACTGCAAACGGAGCTTTTCGACGTTATGGCTCAGGAGGAATGTACGCCCTCGCTTTCACAGGCGCAAAGGCTTAAAGCGGCGGCGCAGGAGGGCAAGTTAGACCGCAACGGCATGGAGCTTGTTATGCAGGAGGAAAAGCCGCAGCAAAACAAAGTCACCATACAGGGCAGTAAGCTCGAAAAATACTTCCCGAAAGAGTACACGCCAAAGCAGAGAGAGGATTTTATTATCAAAGCGTGTGAATATTACTCTAAACGCCTTGACCGGCTTAAACAGGAACGCGAACATGAACGGTAAGCGTCCGTGCTGACGAGCATGGGCGTTTTTTCTATGCCCCGAAATCGGAAAGGAGGTTTGACCATGCTGTTTACAGAGGGCGAAACGCAGCAATACGAGCGCATGATGATGGAAAAACCGGGCTTCAAACGGGAAAAACGCGGTTTGTTCTTTCCTACCGCTAAACAGCGGGATTGCCCGCATTGCCTTTACTATAATGAAGCTCTAAAAAAGTGCGGGCTTGAAAAGTGCATCGTATTCAAGAAATAACGCAGTTCACACCAAGGGGGTAGTCTGTCTATTCATGGCAGAGCGCAAAGCCTGTCGCCGCTCCCTTCCCCCACACCCCCAACCCAAAATCACTTCCCGAAAGATTACTGCCCGAGAAAAAGAAAATAGCAGCATCTATAAGGTTTTGTTAGCCTTGTAGAGCTTTTCGCATCGCTTTCCTCGGGCGGTGATGCCCCATGTTCAAGCGCCGCAGGGCGCTTTTCATATACACAAAACTTTATTTGGAGGCAAGAAGAATGAAAACCAAACGCATCATGGCGCTGCTCTTGTGCCTGCTGACCATCATCGGGCTAATGCCCGGCGTGGCGTCGGCGGCGCAAAGCACCGTCACCATCGAAAGCCAGACCAACAGCGCATTCGACTATCTGCAATACTACTCAGACGGCTCTTGGAAAGACCTCAACACCCCAAGGCATTGGATTGAATCGACAGGAGAGATCGTGTACTGCGTAGAACACGCGGCGACGAATCCTCACGGACAGACATATACGGCAACCTCGCCCTCGTCTGTATTCTCGTCCAGTACCCTTTCGGGATTGAACTCCATCTTCATGTACGGGTATCCCAACAACAAGCCCGCAGGCTTTACGGACGACGAGGCGCGGCAGGCAACCGCAAACGCCATCCGCTTTTGGCTGAGTGAGCAAGGCGAAGCGGAATCGTACAGCTTCACCAACCGCAGAGCCAACCCCAACTCCATCCGCGCAAAGAGCGGCTACGAACACGTCCTCGAATATGCCGACGAGCTTTTAGCCAAAGCCCGCGCGCGGCAGGAGCTTCCGCACAGCATAGGTTTTTCGCCCTCTACCGTGCAGCTCAGCGCAAGCGGCGGCGGCTTTAGCGGACAAACCACGGTGCAGCTAACAAACATCAACAGCGGCTATACCCTCGATACCTCCGCCCTGCCCTCCGGCTCCAACGTTTCGGGCTACACGGGCAGGCGCAGCGAAAAACTTACCATTACCGTTCCTGCATCGGCGGCGGGACAGAGCTTTTCCATCTCCGCCGAGGGCAGCGATACGAGGAGCGTCAACAACATCACGGCGTATGTTCCCGTAAACGGCAGTCTGCAAAAGGTATTCCTCTGCGCCACCACCGCACAGGTCGTGGCAGCGGCCTCTTTCAACGTGGGCATTCCCGCCTACGGAAATGTGCAGGTGGTAAAAAGCGGCGAGAACGGCGCGGCGCTTGCGAGCGTGAAGTTCGGCGTCTATTCCGATTCCGCTTGCAAGAACAAGCTCACCGAGCTTACCACGGGCACGGACGGCACGGCGACCTCCGGCGATATTCCTGTTGGCACGGTTTATCTGAAAGAGCTATCTACCGTAAGCCCGTATATCATCTCCACCGAGGTCAAAAGCGCGGCTATCACCACTAACGCCATCGCAAAGGTTTCCTTCACCAATGTAGCGGCAAAGGGCAAGATACGCATTGAAAAGGTCGGCGAGGTGCTGATGAGCAGCAAATCCGAGGAAACCGAATACGGCAACGTCACTATCCCCGCCTATACGGAAAAGGGGCTGAAAGGCGTTGTGTACGAGGTCAAGGACAGCGTGGGCAAGGTCGTGGCTACGCTGACCACCAACGATTCCGGCGTTGCGGAAACTGAGATGCTCCCGCTTGGCAAATACACCGTGCAGGAAAAGGACGCGCCTGCTGCCTACATCGTGGATGATACCGTCCATGAGGTGACGCTTGCCTACAAGGATCAGAACACGCCCGTCGTGACCGTGACCGTCAAAGCGGACAACGAGCTTCGCACAGGTGGCGTGAAGATTCGCAAGATCACCGAAAAGTTCAACTATGAGAACATCGACTTCTACAACGCGCTTGCGGAAGGGTATGTGTTCGGGCTTTACACCGCCGAGACGATTGGCGACGTTCCCGCCGATGTGCTTGTGGAGGTACTGACCACCGACTCGCATGGCGTTTCCGAGAGCAAAGCAAAACTCCCGTATGGGAATTACTACTTGAAGGAGTTTTTCGTCCCCGACGAAACCGTGCATTTGCTCAAAGCCAATCTCCCTCTCACCATCAGCAGCGAACTGAACGTGCAGCACTATGACAGCCCCATCTACAACACCATGTTCAAGGCAAAAATCGGCGTATATAAGCTCGACGCGGCGAACAGAGAGCGCGGGCTTGCGGGCGCGGTGTTTGAGGTGCGTGACACGGCGGGCAAGCTGTTTGACACCATCACTACGGGTAAGGACGGATATGCGGAAACCATCGACCTCCCCGTTGGTGAGTACAAGGTCAGGGAGGTCAAGCCTCCGGCTGGCTTCATCCTTTCCGATGAGGTCAAGACCGTGACACTCACCACTGAGGATAAGGAAAACGCCGTGTTTGAGCTTACCAACAAGGCGAACGAAGTGAAGGTACGCAAGCTCGACAGCCACACCAAGCAGCCCCTCGCAAACGCTACCATCAAGGTAACGGACGCGAGCGGCAAGGTGTTCTTTGAGGGCAAGACAGGTACGGATGGCTATATCAATATGATCGAGCTTCCCGCAGGCAAGTACACATGGCAGGAGATCGCAGCTCCCGACACTTATTCCATCGACCCCGCCCTATACTCCTTTACGATAGACGCATATGGCAAGGTCGCGGGCGATGTTGAGTTTGCCAATACCCCCATTACGCTCGAAATTTTGAAGATGAACACCTATACGGGTGCGCCGATGACGGGCATCACGTTCACCTTGCAGGACGGCGAGGGCAAGGTCGTTAAGACCAAGCTCGTTGAGGACAGTTATCGCATCCCCGCCGAGGACGGCGCGGAAACCTTTGTCACCGCCGCAAACGGCAAGGCAGTATTCAAGTATCTTAAAGCGGGCAAGTACAAGCTCGTGGAAACCGTACCGACTGGCTATATCGCTGACGGTACGACGGAAATCGAACTGACGGACAAGCACAGCGAAACCGCGCCCTGCAAGGTGACGGTGAACAACTGCCCTACGGGAGTGAAGATTATTAAGCTGGACGCAGCTACGAATCGGCCTCTTACGGGCGCGGGTTTCCGTATTAAGGTCAAGGATGGCACGGGCTTTGCAACGCTGCCCTTCACCAGACAGGAGGAAGGCAAGTATTTCTTTGACGGGAACGGCAGGGAAACGGACTTGATGGTGGACAAAAACGGTGAGGTCGTCATCCTCGGTCTGCCCATGGGCACGATATGGATCGAGGAATCCGTTGTGCCGGCCGGCTACTTCCCTGTCACCGCCCGAAAAGCGGAAATCACGAAAGAAACCTCGGCGCTGTCGCCCATCGAGATCAAAGTGCCGAACAACAGGAGTGTAAAGCTCGGGCTGGACAACGACTGGTGGGAGTTTCCCGCTATGATATTGTGCGCTTTGCTGCTGCTCGGCGGCACGGCGTTTTTCGTTATCAAGCGTAAAAAGAAACTTAGAGGATGGGAGGAATAGTCAATGGAACTGAAAGCTATCTTGGCAATCGTGCTGTGCATAGCCATATTGGGCGGCGCGGTATTTTTGTATGTGCGTAACAAGCGCAAGAAGTAGATGAAAGATGTGCAGGAGCGGCTTTTGCCGCTCTCTGCACTCATATCCTTCGCTATACTTGGCACACTACAAATATGCGGAAAACTGTGCTACCGTTTAGCAAAAGGAGGTCTTGTACCATGAACGATGTATTGAGGGAACTGTATAACGGTGAGATTTATCAGGCAGAGGAAATCGACGTTGAATCAAAGGAATACCGTGCGGCGGCACGGGAATACGAGGACGCGCGCAAGGCGTTTAAGGAAAAACTGCCCCAAGAGCTTACAGGCGAGTTTGAGAAGCTAAAGGATTATGAGGGCGGTTACGGAAACGAGTGCGATATTGCCGCTTTTCGCAAGGGCTTTCAGCTTGGCATGCAGCTTGCCATAGCGGGGCTGGATAAAGACAGACTGGCAGAACTGATAAAAGATTAAAACTCCATAACTACGAGAACACAGGAGCGCGTGAGAGGTCATGCGCTCTTTTGCTATATATAAATACGGGAAAAGGAGAACGCGAACATGACTGAGGAAATGAAAAACGCCGGATACACCATCATCGAGAGGTTTACCGTGGGCGAACAGGGCTTTGCCCTCGGGCATAACGAAACAGCGCCCGCCCCATACGTCACATGGCAGTACCGCGCCGCAGACCCCTCCCATTTCTTTTGGGGGCATTACGCAGGCTCAAAAGAAGCGGCGTATGATGATTATCGTGGCAGGATAAACGCTGAAATCGAGTATGTAGCGGAGCGTACCCCTAAGCCCCCGCTTCTGCCGCCATTCTGCTATTCGCTTCTTCCGTCAAGCGGTGAGCTTATACGGATAGAGCGCGGCTGCAAGGGTTACGAAAAGACACATTCAAGCTCAACAAACGATCCCGCCGTAAACCGCAAGACTGCCGACAGCCGCAACCGTGAAATGGGCGTCACGCGGGCGCAGGAGGAAGCCATGCTTGCAGGCTCTCTCTTTGGATGGCAGACGAAAGCCGCAGACCCTCGCAGCTATGATGAGAACGGGCAGCCGCAGCGCCCCAAAAAGCGCGATGAGCTTGAACGTTAAGGAGGCGGCGACGTATGAAAAGCAACGATGAAAAGCGTATGGCGGGCTGTTGGGAGATACTCCATGCCCTGCGTATCGGGGATAAGGAGGTCGTGGTCGGTGAAAATCTGACCGCGCCAAACGAAGCGCGATATATGTGCGCTTACTGCACCGCTAATGACATCATGCGCGGATATAACGAGTGCATGGCAAGCGATGATTACCTTGAAATTATGGAGCTGTATACCGAACGCATTACAGGGCAGATCGAAGCGGTGAAAGCAGAAATCGCGGAACGGCAACTGCCAGACATGACCATATCCGCCGACCAATGCCACAAAAACGACTTCTCAAAAAGCATTGTCGGCAAGATTGTCGCCATACGCGCCGATGCGTTAAGGCGCGAGTACAGAAGCGCAGACCATCAGCTTGTGTTGGTCAACGGCGGTTTCGGCGCAGCGGCAAACGCGCGGGGCAGCGCGGTGTATGCAACTAATCTATACAGCGGCAAAGAGAGCCGGTATGAACGCCGCGATGTGCTTGGCGAGATAAAGCCCGAACACATCCCGCATTGGGCTATGGAAAAGGCGGCGCGCATACGGGAGCGCGAGAAGAAAAGGCATGAGCCGGAAAGGTGAAAATAGATGAGGGCAGCATTACCCCCTGTGCATTTAGACCTCCATTCCACATGGTTTGATTTACTGATAAGCATTTTGGATGTAAACGCGGACAAGTATTGCGAAAAGGACGCCGAGGCGTTAAAGGAAGAAATTATGAGATATGCGCGCTCGTTTGTGGACAACGAAAACGAGCTTTGCGCGGACATAAGACTTTACCCGCGCGGCGCGGAGCGGCTTATTTGGCAGCTTTTGAAAAACCTGTGTTTTCAATACGACCCCGAACGCTCGTATTGTGCCGAACTCACCGAAAAAGGAGCGCGCAAAAAGCTGTCTGGGGCAACTCCGCTTGGAACCAGCAATAAGGAGGCTTCGGTATGAGCGAAAACAAGCACGTTATTTGGAGCGACTATAATCTCGACTATAAAGACTGGAAAGCCGATTTGGAAAATGAATATCCCGAACTGTCCGAGAATGAGCGGTATCAAAAGATGTATGAAATCAACGGCGAATATCTGAACGATGAGCGTGTAAATCTCAATATCCAACTCGCTCGCCCTATCATCGTCATCGCTGATTTAGGCTTATGGCATGGTCGCGTCATGGGCTATCGCATGATCGAGAGCGGCAATATACGCGACTGCCTGTACTCCAACTGTGATTACAACGAGTGGTATGTGGACAGAAACGGCGATATGCGCTGCACCGCCGTACATCACGACGGCACAAATCACTATTTGTACCGAGTTTTCAAGGATGGCGTTACGGACGAGCAGATAAACCGCTTGCAGTTAAAAATCTATAATAATGCCGCGACGCGCGCCGACATTACCCGTCTTACCCGGCGTTTGGGTGATGAAATCGGTAAAGTGTACGGTTGGGATTTTCCACAGCGGCAGCAGCGGCGCGAGGAATACGCGAGATAAGGAGCAGAAAATGGCACGATTTAATGCTATGACCGAAGCCTTTGAGGAAGTGACGATACTGGAAAAGCCCGCGCTGTTTACCAGTCTGCGGATAGACAGAAGCACCGTTCCCAAAGGCTTGTATCTATATGAGGTGCGTCATGACGATGATTGTCAAGGTATTGCCTGTCAAATTGCCCGAGGCATTATGGTAAACCATTGGGGAACGCTTATCACCCGTGAGCCTATCAAGCTCCCGCCGGACGGATACTTGGACATTGAGCCGGATGACTTGAATTACTCGACGGGCGATTGCCGCACCGTTAAAGGCTATATGGAAAAATACCCGCCAATAAAGGTAAAAGAAAAGGAATATGAACGATAGGAGGTATCAAGGTTGGCGACAAATCTAAAAACCGTGTCCGAGCTTACGGCTCAGACCATGAAACGGCTCACTCGTTCCCATGAGGAATGGATGAGCTTTTTAGATACCGCCGCGTGGCTGTATAAGTACCCGTGGCACGAACAGGTGATGATCTACGCGCAGCGCCCGGACGCGAGGGCTTGCGCTTCCTTTGATACATGGCATTTGCCGCGCTTCCGCAGATGGATCAATAAAAACGCCCAGGGCATCGCGCTCATCGACGATAGCGGCGCAAGACCTATGCTGAAATATGTGTACGATGTATCCGACACGAATACGCGCTTCAATATCCCCTTCAAGCTGTGGGAAATGCGCGGGGAACACGAAGAACAGGTCTTGGACGAGCTTGCCAACCACTTTGGCGACATTTCGGAATATCATGGCTTGCCGTTCTCCGACAGGCTCATGGGGATCATCCATATCGCCGTTGAGGACAACGCTGGGGATTACCTTGACGAGCTTGTTCGCGTGACAAACGACAGCTACTTGGAGGACTTGGACAGGCTCAATATCGAAGTGCAGTTCACGCGGGCGCTTGAGACGTGCATCGGGTACATGGCGCTCACGCGCCTTGGCTATGATGCGCGGGAATATTTTGAGCATGAGGACTTCCTGCCCGTTTTTGATTTCAACACCTCTCAAACGCTTTCACAGCTTGGCGCAGCTACGGGCGATATTGCCGTTATGGTGCTGCGGGAGATCGAGCGCAGCGTGAAAAGCATCGGGCGGCAGGAGCTTGACACACTTGCGGATTCCATCATGCTGATAGACAATGGGATTGAGAAAGAAACCGAAAGGAGCGAAAGCCATGAGCGAGATAACGTACAGCAGGAACGGGGATTATCTGATTCCCGATATAGTGATGGACGAGCAGCCGACGGAGCGGATCGGCAAATACGGGATGATGCGGAAAACCTTTCTCAAGGAGAATCGCAAGGGAACGTACAGCCATCTCCTTATGAGCGGCAAGCTGACCGAGCATCTATTGGAGATAGACAGGACGGCGCGGGAACAGGTCACGCGGACGGTGGCGCAGATGGCGAAAACCGAGGGTTTGACCGAGGAACTGAAAGCACGCGACCAAATGGCATGGGTTGGGCTGATGAACAACCTAAAACATTCAGCCGAGGAGGTCGTGATAGCGGAGCTGATTTACAGCTAACAGAGGAACTACCCGAGAAAGCGGAGAGCGGCAAGCTCCCCGCTTTTTTATCGGAGAAGCATATTTTCGCTCTTTTGCAAAAAGCCAGTTATATCAAACTCCATCAGAAAAGGGATATTGCTGATTATTTCTCTGCGCACAGCGAATACGATGAGCGCACCCTGTTTGTGCGCGATGCTTTTGAGCGGGACGTATTTAACGGCGTTCTCCTTGACGGCGATATGTACGGGTATCGGGCGCAGGCTGACGGTATGCTTATGTGGGAGGGAAACTATCTCACCCGTACCGCCGAATCCCTCTTTTCGTGGAGCGTCATTCAAGAGCTTATCGGGCAGCTTATCGAGCGCGGCGAGTTTGTAGAGAGCTATCAGCCACAGCTTTTCCCCACCGTGCCGGAGCAGATCTCGCTTGTTGAGCAGACGGCAAGCAGCAACGCCGCTTCTCTTGCGGTATCACAGCAAGCCATTGACGAAATACTGTGCAGCGCGGGCAACGAGGAAAACGCAAATCTGCGTATCTGTGCTTATGTTCAGAGCGGCAAAACGGATGATGAGCTTGCCGCATTTTTGAAAGAGGAATACGGCACGGGCGGTTTCGGGCTTCACGCGAGCGACGGCATGATCGTTTCCGCGTGGTGGAACGCCGGGGGAATCCGTATTGCGCAGGGCAAGCGCGCAAAAACCGTCAACAGCACGTTTATTCCATGGGAACAGGCGGCAAAGCGCACACGCGAACTGTTGGAGCTTGGACGTTTCATGTCCACAGACGACCTCGCGCGGGTAAACGAAAACGAGCGACAGGAGCTTGCGGAAAAGCTGTGGCTTTTGGACAATGATATTGATGGCGGGCATTTGCTTGACGATTCCCTGTTTCAGCACGGTTTTCCCAAGGATACGGCACAGCTTGCGGAACGGCTTCAAGAGCCGGAGCAGCAACAGCGTTTTATTGATGCGGTAACTGACCTTGCGAAGCGGTATGCGGAGGATAACCGTGTTTTGCGCTATCACCGCAGCGATATGGGCAGGATCGTGGAACGCTTGGACGCTCTCGATAACGAGGTTGTCACATTCCATGCAGAAACGCCGATTACACTTTCAGACGCCAATTATTTCATTACCGAGGACGAGATAGACAGGATGCTGACGGGCGGCGGGAAGGTGGAGGGCGGTAAATACCGTATTTATCAATACTTCACACAGTCTCACAGCGCCGCCGAAAAACAGGCGTTCTTGAAAGAAGAATACGGTATAGGCGGTCATTCGAGCAAAGGATATGACGAGTGGCACGACAGCAAGGGCATCGCGTTCAGCCGTGGGCGCATCATGGAGCCGTATGAGAAGATACTGCTCAAATGGCCGCAGGCAGTAAAGCGCATTGACGAATTGATTGCCCTTAACCGTTATCTCACGCCCGAGCAAAAAGCATATCTGCCCGAATACGAGCGCAAACAGGCGGAGCGCGCACAGCAGCTTGCCGAGGAACGCGCCGCCCGAGACACCATGCGCGAAGCGGAACGAAAAATGCAGGATATGCGGCAAAACGAGAACTACGCTTTTTCGCTTGGCGATACGGTGATGATAGGCGCGGACGCGCTGACGGTGCTGGGCTATGACGATGAAACCGTTACGCTGACCGACCCGAAATATCCCCTGCTTACGCAGGATATGCCGCGTGATGTGTTTGAGCGCCGTATGCGCGAAACCCCCGCAAACGACCATCTCATTGTGCGCGAGGAACAGCCGGACGCCGAGCCGGAAACCGCGCCAGCGCGCACCGAGAGGGATGTGTTCAACGAATACTCGCCCCTGTTCATAAGCCGTGTCCTCTTTGACGAAGCGTATTTGAACGCCCGTAGCAACAGCGACGAGCAGAACGCCCGCACCGAGTGCAGCGCCGCCGTGGAGCGCGCGATGCAGTCCATCATAGCGGACAAATTAGATGAAAACATAGAACTGTATAACTGCTTTTTCGATGCGGACAACGGTTTTCAGCAGCGCCTTTGCGACTACGTTTTTCAAAAGACCTATACCGACATCAACAAGGCGGTTGCGCGTGTGGAGCGCATGGCGCAGCCCCGACAGCGCGAAACCGTGGAACAACGGAACTACCGTGCGCTTGGCAAGATCGCACCGATGATTTTGAGCGGCGAAACAGACCATGTGCGGCTGACCGCAGGCGAAGGCTTGATGCCCCTTTCCATTGAAAGATTGAGTGCAAACCGTATAGCAGTCGCCCATAACTATGTGCAGAACGGCGACATCATGGCAGACCCCGATATGGAGTTTGTCATAGACGCTGAAAACAAGACCTTATCCGCCCGCACCTATCAGCAGGACGGGCTTGGCTTGTATCAGACCACGGAGAATGGCGCGGGCGAGGTGGTAAATTCCGCGCTTATGGGGCAGCTCAACAGCTTTGCCCGCACATGGTTTTCCAACATCAGGGCGCAGGGCTACCAGTTGGAGCAGGCAGGACAGGAAAAGAGCGTTGAAGCGGAAACGTATCACGTTGGCGGCGTAGAATACCGCGCGAGCGATATGGTGGACGCCATTTCAGCCGACGGCGTTTCCGTTAAAATGGTGATCGACCATGTGGACGAAGATTATGTGCATTATACCCTGCCCGACCTGCCCGAGCAGCAGCCAGCCCAAATGTTCCGAGAACGGTTTGAGGGCTATTTAGAGGATGGCAGCTTTACCGTTTCCAAGGCTCAACAGGAGGCAGAGCCACTTATTCCCGTATGGGAACAGGAAGAAAGCGAAGTCAAGCGGGTACGCATTGATCTCGCGCCCGAGCAGTCACGGGATAACCGCGTCAATTTCCGCATCACCGACGACGAATTGGGCTATGGCGGCGCAAAGGCGAAATACGCCATGAACATCGCCGCGATCCATACCCTAAAAGCCATTGAAGCTGAACACAGGCTTGCCACGCCCGAGGAACAGGCGGTTTTATCAAGATACGTCGGTTGGGGCGCGCTGGCAAACGCCTTTGACGAGAGCAAGCCGGAATGGGCAAAAGAATACGCCGAGCTGAAGGAGCTTTTGACTGACAGCGAATATGCCTCTGCCCGTGCTTCTACCTTAAACGCGCATTATACCTCGCCAACGGTTATCAAAGCCATCTATTCAGCGGTGGAGCGCATGGGCTTTCGGACGGGAAACGTACTTGAGCCGTCCTGCGGCGTAGGGAACTTTTTCGGACTTGTGCCGGAGAGCATGGCGGATTGCCGTATGTACGGCGTAGAGCTTGACCCGCTCACGGGACGTATCGCGCGGCAGCTTTATCAAAAAAACAACATCTCCATCGAGGGCTTTGAGGACGCGAGCCTGCCCGACAGCTTTTTCGACCTTGCTATCGGCAACGTGCCGTTTGGCGATTACAAGCTCATGGATAGGCGGTACGACAAAAACAATTTCCTTATCCATGACTACTTTTTCGCAAAAACACTCGATAAGGTACGCCCGGGCGGTGTGGTGGCGTTCATCACATCCTCCGGCACGATGGACAAGAAAAACTCCGCCGTGCGGAAATACATCGCGCAGCGCGCCGAGCTTCTTGGAGCGGTGCGCCTGCCGAACAGCGCTTTTACGGCGAACGCGGGAACAAAGGTTGTTTCGGACATTATCTTTTTGCAGAAGCGTGACCGTGCCATAGAGGTCGAGCCGGAATGGGCGCATCTTGGCAGAAGTGCCGAGGGTTTTCCCATCAATCAGTATTTCATAGACCATCCCGAAATGGTGCTTGGTCGGCTTACCGAGGAAAGTACGCAGTACGGGAAGCAAGAATGTACCGTCGTGCCTATCCCCGGCGCTGACCTTGCGGAGCAGCTTGCGGGCGCGATGGCACATATCCGCGCCGAGGTGACGGAATATGACCGTGACGAACTGGAGGAAGCGGCCGAGGATTCCATTCCCGCCGATCCCAATGTGCGAAATTACAGCTTTGCCATCGTAAACGGCGAAATCTATTACCGTGAAAACTCCCGCATGAACAAGCAGGAGGTTTCCTTGACGGCGGCAAACCGCATCAAGGGCATGGTCGAAATCCGCGACTGCACTCACAGGCTAATCGACCTTCAGCTTGTAGAACACAGCGAGATCGAAATAAGACGGGAGCAAAAGGAGCTTAATAGGCTGTATGACGCCTATACAAGAAAATACGGCTACCTTTGTTCCCGCGCAAACGATATGGCATTTTCTGATGACAGCGCCTATCCGCTTCTCTGTTCGTTGGAAGTGTTTGATGAAAACGGCGTATTCCAAAGAAAAGCGGATATGTTCTCAAAGCGGACGATACGGCAAAAAACGGTCATAACATCGGTGGAGACGGCAAGCGAGGCGCTTGCCGTTTCACTATCCGAAAAAGCAAAGGTAGATATGCCGTACATGGCGGAGCTTTCGGGCAAGAGCGAGGAACAGCTTGCCGAGGAGCTTTCGGGGCTTATCTTCCGCGACTTTGGCGATCTCGACCCGTCCGCGATGGCGTGGGCGTTTTTTGACCCTGCCAAATTCCCCTTTGTGACAGCGGACGAGTTCTTGTCGGGCAACGTGCGCAAAAAGCTCGAACAGGCGCGCGGCATATATGACGCGCTGCACGGGCATACGAACAACGCGGAATTATTGGAGACGATAAAAGCTCACGTTTCGGCGCTCGAAGCCGTGCAGCCCGTTCCGTTGACCGCAAGCGAGATCGAGGTCAGCTTGGGTGCGGTGTGGCTGCCGCAGGAGGATGTGCAGGATTTCATGTATGAGCTTCTCACCCCCTCCAACTATGCGCGGAGCAAAATCAAGGTGCATTATTCGCACCACACGGCAAAATGGAATATCTCATCCAAAAGCGCAGACCGCGAGAACGTCAAGGCAAACTCGGGCTTCGGTACTTTGCGCGCCAACGCCTATAAGATCATTGAGGACACGTTGAATTTGCGCGATGTGCGTATATTCGATACCGTCACGGACGCGCATGGCAATGAAACCCGCGTACTCAATAAAAAGGAAACGATCATCGCGCAGCAGAAGCAGCAGACCATCAAAAACGCCTTTGGCGAATGGATATGGAAAGACCCGGCGAGGCGCAGCAGGCTCGTTTCTTTGTATAACGAACTGTTCAACTCCACCCGCCCCCGCGAGTACGACGGAAATCATCTCACCTTTCCCGGCATGAATCCGGCGATAACCCTGCGCCCGCATCAGAAAAACGCCGTTGCTCGCGCTCTCTACGGCGGGAATACGCTGCTTGGACATTGCGTGGGCGCGGGCAAGACCTTTACGATGGCGGCAATCGCTATGGAAGCAAAACGCCTTGGTATGTGTCAAAAATCTATTATCACCGTGCCAAGCCATTTGACGGGGCAGATCGCCGCCGAGTTCTTGCAGCTTTACCCCTCCGCGAACATTTTGATGACGACCAAAAAAGACTTTGAGGCGAGAAATCGCAAACGGTTTTGCGCGCGCATCGCCACGGGAGATTATGACGCGGTGGTGATTGGTCACAGCCAGTTTGAGAAGATACCAATGAGCGTCGCAGGGCAAAAGCGGCTATTGGAGGAACAGCTTAATGAAATCCTCCTTGGCATCGCGGACGCGAAAGCCGCAAACGAGGAACGGTTTACCATCAAGCAGATGGAAAAGACCCGCCTCACCTATGAAACGAAGCTGAAAAAGCTGAACGCCGAAAACAGAAAGGACAGCGTTGTGAGCTTCGAGGAGCTTGGCGTGGACAAGCTGTTCACAGATGAAGCGCACAATTTCAAAAATCTGTTCTTGGTGACAAAAATGCGGAATGTCGCGGGCGTTTCGCAGACCGAGGCGCAGAAAAGCACCGACCTATATAACAAATGCCGCTATCTCGACAGGCTGACCGATGGCAAGGGCATCGTATTCGCCACAGGAACGCCGCTCTCTAACAGCATGACCGAGATGTTTACCATGCAGCGGTATTTACAGCTTCCCGCATTGGAGCGCCAAGGGATGCAGCATTTTGACGCATGGGCGTCCAACTACGGGCAGACGGTCACGGCTATCGAGCTTGCGCCGGAAGGCAACGGGTATCGGGCAAAAACACGGTTTGCGCGCTTCCACAACCTCCCCGAGCTTATCAATCTGTTCAAAGAGGTTGCGGACATACAGACCGCCGATATGCTCAAGCTCCCCGTGCCGGAGGTGGTCTACACCAACGTAACGCTCAAACCGTCCGAAATACAAAAGGCTATCGTTGAAAGTCTTGGTGAGCGCGCTGACAAAGTGCGAAACGGTGAGGTCGAGCCGACTGAGGACAATATGCTCAAAATCACGAGCGATGGCAGGAAATTGGCTCTCGACCAACGGCTCATTGACCCGCTTTTGCCCGATAACGAGCAGAGCAAAACGAGCGCCTGCGCGGATAACGTGTTTCGGATATGGGAGCGCACACAGGCAGACAGGCTAACACAGCTTGTATTCAGCGACTTGTCTACGCCAAAGGGCGACAGCTCTTTCAACGTCTACGATGATTTACGGCAGAAGCTCATGGCAAAAGGCGTTCCCAAGAACGAGATCGCCTTTATCCACGAAGCAAAGAGCGATACCGCAAAAGCGGAGCTTTTCGCAAAGGTGCGTTCCGGGCAGGTGCGCGTTCTCATCGGCAGCACATTCATGATGGGCGCGGGTACAAATGTGCAGACGAAGCTCACGGCGCTCCATCATCTCGATGTGCCGTGGCGTCCAAGTGATATTGAACAAAGGGAGGGAAGAATGATTCGGCAGGGCAATGAAAACGAAAAAGTAGAGGTGTTCCGCTATGTGACGGAAGGCACGTTTGACGCATATATGTGGGGCATCATTGAAAACAAACAGCGTTTTATCTCGCAGGTCATGACAGGCAAATCCCCCGTGCGTACCTGTGAAGATATTGATGAAACAACGCTTTCCTTTGCCGAGGTTAAGGCGCTCGCGTCCGGCAATCCGCTTATCATGGAAAAGACAGAGCTTGAAAACGACATTTCAAGGCTGAAGCTCATCAAAAGCAGCTATTTGAGCGAAAAATACAGCCTTGAGGACAAGCTGCTGAAAGTGCTTCCGCAGTCCGTCCTTATCGCAAAGGAGCGCATATCCGGCTTTGAACGGGATATTGCGCTATACTCGCAGAACAAAAGCGCGGAGTTTTCGGGCATGGAGCTTCGGGGAGTGGTGATCGAGGATAAGAAAGCGGCAGGCACGGAGCTTATAGCGATATGCAAAACAGCGTCCTCGCCCAAAGAGCAGGAGATTGGGCGCTATATGGGCTTTCCTCTTTTGCTCTCATTCGATACCTTTCAGAACAGGTTTGAGCTTACCATGAAAGGCGCTCTTTCGCACACCATAGAGCTTGGCGGCGATGTTTTCGGCAATATTCAAAGAATGGACAATGCGCTCGACGGGCTTCCCGCGAAACTGGACGCTTGCAGGCAAACGCTTGTGGAGCTTGAAAAACAGATCACGGCGACGAAAGCGGAATTAGAAAAGCCCTTTGCACAGGAGTTTGAACTGAAGACGAAAATGGCGCGGCTTGCGGAGCTTGATGTGCTGCTGCACATCGACAAAAGCCAGTCCGAAACGCTGGATGCCGAGCCGGAACAGGAGGGCAAAAGAGAACGCATATATGAGGTGGCGCGATGATGGAACGAAAAACACAGGTGTCAAAGGAGCAGATCGAGCAGGCGCGACAGCTCGATCTGCTTTCGTATTTGCAGCAATATGAGCCGCAGGAGCTTGTAAAGGTCGCCTCCGGCGTGTACTCCACCCGCACCAACGACAGCTTGAAAATCTCGCATGGCAAATGGTTTCGTTGGTCGCGGGGCTATGGCGGCGTGAGCGCGCTCGATTATCTAATAAAGGTGCGCGATATGGGCTTTGTGGACGCAGTGCAGCATCTATGCGATTGCCTGCGTTTTGAGCTGCCCGTGAAGGTCTATACGCCAAAGCCTCCGCAAAAGCCGAGATTTATCCTGCCAAAACCCAATGATAATAACGACAGGGCGCTTGATTATCTTATGCGGCGCGGGATCGGCGTCGCGCTTCTGCGTTTTTGTGTCAACACAGGCAGACTGTACGAGGACGAGCGGCATAACTGCTGCTTTGTGGGCTTTGACCCGCAGGGCGCTCCGCGCTATGCCATGCTCCGAAGCAGCGACCCTCGTTCAACCTTTCTTCGTGAGGTGGACGGGAGCGACAAACGGTATTCCTTCAGCCTGCCTCCGCAGGAGCGTTCCGACACGCTGTTCCTGTTTGAAAGCGCCATAGACTGCCTTTCCTTTGCGGAATTACAGCGCATGAGCGTAAGCGACTGGAAGCCCGATAATTACCTCTCCCTTTCCGGCGTTTACCAACCGAGAAAGGAAATCTCTGAAACGCCGCTACCCATCGCGCTCATGCAGTTCTTGCAGGATAATCCGCGCATCAACCACATCGCTCTGTGCATGGATAATGATGACGCGGGCTTAAAGGCGGCGATGGCAATATGTGCCCTATTGCCGAAACGCTATACCACAGAGCTTTTACCCCCGACCACGGGCAAGGATTACAACGAGCAGCTTATGGCAGCGAAGAAAATCACAGCACAAATCAAGACGAGGGGCGCGAAAAGCGCCCCTCACCATTTTAAGGAGGAGAGAGAAAGATGAAGCCGACCACATTCGCGTATGTATGCGCGCCCTTTCAAAACAGCGAGGGCTTTCCCTCGCACAAGGCAAAGGATTATTGTCTTGCCCTGTATGAGCTTGGCTATATTCCCATGGCGCCAAACTTGATGTTTTCAAGGTTTCTGCGCGAATCCGTCCCCGAGCAGCGTGAGGCGCGCCGGGATATGGCGCGGCAGCTACTTAGGCGTTGCCGTGTGCTTGTAGTGTGCGGCGACAAGATCACCGAGGAAATGGAAGCCGAGATATTGCTTGCGAAACGACTTCATATCGTTTCGACTACGCTTGCGGGCATCAAGACCATATCTCTATATGGCAAGAAAGGCGAGAAATCTGAATGAAAAACTATAAAGTTACCATTACAGAAAAGCTCCAAATGACCGTAGAGGTCAAAGCGGGCAGCCGTGCTGAAGCTGAACAAACCATATACGGCAGATGGCAGAACAGCGAATACATTCTCGATGCTGAATGCTTTAAGGGCGTAGATTTTAAGGCTGTTTTATCGGAACGGGAGCGCGGCGCAAGGTAGCTCTTTCCTCGGATAGTAATATCGGTGCGATGCGCTGCATCGTACTAACGAGCATTGGATAATGCTGGCATTATCCGCTCGTAAGGGGATGCCCCCTTAAACCCCATCACCGCAAAAGGAGGTTTTATGCTCAAACGAAACATCAAAATAACCTTTCGGCTCAATGTCAAGGAACATCAACGGCTGAAAAAGAACGTGAAGAAAACTGGGCTTTCACAGGAAACATATATCCGCACGTTGCTTGACGGATATGCACCGAAAGAGCTTCCACCACCCGACTATCATTCCATGATGCGGGAGCTGAACGCCATCGGCAACAGCATCAATCAGATCGCCGCCCGTGCTAATGCAACGGGCTTTTTTCTTGCCGAGGAATACGCCCTGTATATGCAGGAGTTTCGCCGTGCCGCGCTTGCCATACAGCGTGCTGTGACACAGCCGGAGCCGCGCTGATATGGCGACCACCCGAATATGGAAAGTGGATACGCACCTCCCGCGCGTTCTCGAATATGCGAAAGATGAGAGTAAAACCGCAAATCCCGCATGGAGTAAGGACGAATATCAGACAATGCGGGACGTTATGAACTATGCGATGGACGATTTCAAAACAGAGCGGCAGTATTATGTGACCGCTCTCAACTGCAACGCTGATTGCGCCCGAGAGCAGATGCAGCTTACCAAAGCGCAGTTTCAAAAGACGGGCGGCATCCTCGCCTTTCACGGCTATCAGAGCTTTGCCGAGGGCGAGGTAGATGCGGACACGGCGCACAAGATCGGCGTAGAGCTTGCAAGGGAGCTATGGCCGGAGTATCAAGTCATCGTTGCTACTCATCTCAACACCCATTGTTTCCATAACCATTTTGTCCTCAATTCCGTGTCCTATCTGCATGGCGGCAAGTTCAACGCCTGTAAAGAAAGCTATGCGAAAATGCGGGCGACCTCCGACAGGCTGTGCAAGGAACACGGGCTTTCGGTGATTACCGAGCATACGGCATATTACCCGAAGCACTATGCGGAATGGGACGCGCAGGAAAAAGGACAACCGACTTGGCGCAGCGCGATCCGCGAGGACGTGGATAAGGCGGTCATGGCAAGCATGAGCTTTCAAGCCTTTATCCGCTCCCTAAAGGATATGGGATATGAGGTCAAAACGGACGTGAAGCACATGGCTGTGCGACCACCGATCAAGGAGCGGTTTGTGCGCCTGCGCTCGCTTGGGGAGCGATACACCGAGGACGCGATACGGCAGCGCATATTAAAGCAGCGCGCACCCGAGCGCCCGCCGAAGCCCGAGCCTCCGAAAATCGTGCGTATCCGTGTGCAGGGCGATTTCCGTTTATCCAAAGTCACATGGAAAGGCTTGCGCGCATTGTATTTCTTTTATCTGCGAAAGCTCCGTGCGGCGCAGCGCGGACAGCAAGGGAAGGCGTCCTATTTGTTGCGAGAGGATTTACGGCATTTAGACGCGCTCGATGAGCAATCCCGTTTTCTGTTTCATAACGGCATTGACAGCGCGGAGCAGCTTGACGCATACCGCGCTTCTGCGGAAGCACAGCTAAATCACCTCTATGCCGAGCGAAGGACGCTGAAAAACGAGCAGCGCCGCGCGGATATTCCCGAGGCGCACATGGCGGAGATCCGCGCGCGGATTGCCGCCATTGCAGAACAGGCAAAACCGCTCCGAAAGAATATGAAGCTGTGCGACGCCATCATGGAACGCTCCCTTATTCTCGCAGAGAAGCGGGAGCAAATAAAGCAAATGGAAAAGGAGGAAAAGCAAAATGAGCCAACAGGGAGAAGCGGCAGAACAGATCGTCAATATGGCGACCAATGTTACTGTCAAAGGCGTTGAGTGCGCTACCAATCTTGTAGGCAGGGGCGCATTGTCTCTTGCCACTTTTTTGATTGCCGCACTCAAAGACCAGAAACGCACACAGGGCAAAGCCCGTATGCGGGCGTTCAACGGCAAACCCACAAAGGTATTCGTTATCAAGAACAAGGATATGAAAATCTTTGCGGAGGAAGCCAAGAAATACGGCATCCTCTACGCCGCCATTGTAAACAAAAAGCAGCCGGACGGCATTGTGGACGTAGTGGTGAACGCAAACGACGCGGCAAAGGTCAACCGTATCGCGGAACGCTTTGCATTATCCACCGTTGATGTTGAAAAGATACGCGCCGATATTCAGAAAACCCGTGAAGAAAAGGCGAAGCAGCCCGACGCTGAAAAGGAGCGCAGCAGCCCGCCCGCAGAAAAAGAGGCGCATACCGTGGACGACGCGGCGCTCGATGAAATGCTTGGCGGCGCAGAGCCGAAGCAAACAGCCCATAAGCAGCCAATAGACATCACGGAAAAATCTGAAAACCCTACGATGGCGAGGATGGAAAGATCGAGTCCGTCCGCGCCTTCCTCAGACAGCAAAGAGCGTTCCGACGCGGGGAGTTCTGAGCCGGAGCGCACCCGCCCTTCCGTGCGGCAGCAGATCAAGGAGATCAAGCAGGAGCGGCAGACGGATAAATCCCATCAGAAGCAGCCCGCCCGCGAGAACGCACGGCAGACCACCCATAAGCAGCCCGCACAAAAAAACAAAAATAAAGGAAAAGGACGGTAATCAGCATGGAACAGTTTGACAGCCTATTTGAGAATCAGAAACAGCCCGAGCAGCCCTTTGACAAGGAGGCATGGGCGCAGCAGAAGCAGGAAAAGCGGCAGGAGCTATACAGCATGGTGGACGAAATGGCGGATAGGGCGCTGTCCGAGCCGGAGGTGCTTTCCGCATATCTCAAAATGCAAAGCAGCCTCGGCAGGGCTACGGTCGCCAATACCCTGCTTGTGATGGCGCAGAAACCCGACGCTACCTTTGTCAAAACATTCAATGAATGGGCAGAGAAAGGGCGCTCCCCGCGCAGGAACGAAAAATGCCTCTATACACTCGAAGCCAACGGCGAATACACCCGAGATGACGGCTCTGTGGCAACCTCGTATGACGCAAAGCCCGTGTTTGATGTGTCGCAGACCCGTGGCAAGCCGATTCAGCAACAGGCGGCGCTCTCCATGCCGCTTCGATCCAAGCTCAAAGCCCTCATGACTGATACGCCCGTTCCCGTGCGTCCCTCCGAAAATGTGTCCGAGAGCATCGGCGCGCTGTATTCGCCGGAGGACAATACGGTATATGTGGCGCGCTCGAGCGACTGGAACAAGCTGTTCTTCGCAATCGCGCGTGAGCTTGCCCGGTCTGATGGCGAAAAGGACACTTTTCTTTGCGACTGCGCCGCCAACATCGTTTGTGAACGCTTCGGCATACCGCCAATAAAATGCGACCAAATCCCCGACGAATACTCATCGCTTGACGTATGGGAAAAGCGGTCAGCCTTGGGCAAGGCGCGTGAAGCGGCCTGCGAGATCGTGGAGCGTGCCCTTCGCACCCTGTATGCCGAGCGGCAGCAGCAGAAAAATCAGCCGGAGAGATAATGCGATATGGAAGAAAAGCGTGTGATCGAGGTGGACGGCTATCAGCACGGGCTTATCATAAATGCGCTGAATGATACGCGCAACGAGCTTGTGGAGCAGGGCAAAGACACTGAGTTTGTGGACGAAACGCTGCTTGAGGTCATGGATGCCCCCACAAAGAAGCAGCGCAGGAAAAACAGAGAAATGGAGAGATAACAGCATGATCTATTGCATCGAATCGCTTGGAAAAGCAACAAAGGATATGGAGAGCGCGGACGATGAACAGCCCGAATGAGGATAAGCGCACAGGCTTCATTCTCATGGGGCTTGGCGTAATACCCGTGGTGTGGGCGGCCTTGATGGTCGCCCCTGTCTTGTCTGATGGGCTTGCCGGCATTATAAAGGGCTTTACCTCCGGCATGGCAGACCCGACAAAAATACAATGGTGCGCCGATTCCATTAAAGCTATTCTTATTTTCCTCGTTATCTACGGCATGAGCCTCGGCGTGTACTACTCCACACGCCGCAACTACCGCAAGGGCGAGGAACACGGCTCTGCAAAATGGGGCGACCCGAGGCAGATATGCAAGAAGTATGCGGATAAGGACACGAGCCAAAACGTCATCCTTACTCAAAACGTGCGTATCGGCTTGGACGGCAGAAAACACAGACGGACGCTGAATATTTTGGTGGTCGGCGGGAGTGGCGCAGGCAAGACCCGCTTCTATGCGAAGCCGAATATCATGCAAGCCAATACCTCGTATGTGGTTTTAGACCCCAAAGGGGAAATCCTGCGCGACACGGGCTATCTTCTTGAACAGCAGGGCTATGACATCCGTGTGCTTGACCTTATCAACACATCGCGGAGTCACGGCTACAATCCCTTTGTGTATCTGCGCGATGATAAGGACGTTTTGCGCCTGGTCAGCAATCTTATCCGCAACACCACGCCCAAGGGCGCACAGAGCAACGATCCATTTTGGGAACGCGCCGAGACTGCCTTGCTTGAAGCCCTTATCCTCTACCTTGTGAACGAAGCGCCGCCGGAGGAACAGAACTTCCCGATGGTCATGGAAATGATAAACGCCGCCGAAGTAAAAGAAGAAGATGAGGAATACGCTTCCGTTCTCGATGAACTGTTTGAGCGTCTCGCCATGCGCGACCCCGAACACCTTGCCGTCAAACAATACCATATTTTCAAATTGGCGGCGGGCAAAACCGCAAAAAGCATATTGATTTCTCTTGGCGTCCGTTTGGAAAAGTTCAATCTCCCGCAGATCGCTTCGGTAGTAAGCCATGATGAGCTTGATATTCCCTCGCTTGGAGAACGTAAAACGGCGCTGTTCGCCATTATACCCGATAATGACAGCAGCCTAAACTTCATCATTGGCATGATGTACTCGTCCATATTTCAAGAGCTTTACTATATTGCCGATCATGTGCATGGGGGCAGGCTTCCCGCGCACGTTCATTGTGTGATGGATGAGTTCGCAAACGTCGCCTTGCCCGATGAGTTTGATAAGCTCCTTGCGACCATGCGCTCGAGGGAAATATCCGTCAGTATTATCATTCAGAACATCGCGCAGCTGAAAGCATTGTTTGAGAAACAATGGGAGTCTATCATCGGCAATTGCGATGAGTTTCTCTACCTTGGAGGCAATGAAACAGGAACCCATAAGCTGATTTCCGAATCCTATCTGGGCAAGGCCACAATCGACACCAACACCTATGGAAAGAGCTCCGGCCGAAGTGGAAATTATTCTACCAACTACCAGATCTCCGGGCGCGAACTATACACCGCTGACGAGGTGCGTATGCTGGACAACCGCTACGCCCTGCTCTTTATCCGAGGCGAGCGTCCCATTCAGGATGAAAAGTTCGATATCCTGCACCATCCCAACATCAAACTGACTGCGGACGGCGGTATGCCGCCCTATATGCATGGACAAGCGCCCAAAGCACTTGATCTTTCCGATGTGCTCCTCTCCGGCGACTATGCCGACTATGAGGTGCTATCCGAGGATGAGATATACCAACTCTATCAAAAAGAATCGGAGGAATAGGAAAATGTCTAAGAAAATGAAACGAATCTTTATTGCGTTCTGCACCATCGCGTTGGTGTTTGCCACTGCTACGACTGCGTTTGCCACTGACGATCCGCTGCAAGTGGTGAACAATCTATCCGAGTTCATCTTCGGCCTGATTCGTGCCATTGGCATGATCCTGCTTGCCTTTGGCATCGTGCAGGTGGGCTTGTCGCTCAAAAGCCATGACCCGTCGCAGAGAGCCAACGGCTTTCTCACACTTGCTGGAGGTATTATCATCACCTTTGCCAAAGAGATTTTGAGCCTTATCACGGGCTGATGGAGGTGCAAAATGAATCCTATTACAGAGCAAATGCACATACACTCGCTTGATGGCGCTCTTGCGGAGGCGACCATCTTGGAAAAGGTGGGCGACAACAAATACATTGCCGAATACAACGGCGTGAAATGTAGCGCGATCTACAATCCTTTCGTGAACAGATACTACGTTGACGATAAATACGGCGTGATAAAGGACAAAACGCCGCACAGAGATGACCCCTGCCGATAGGCGCATAGAAAGGCAGGCTTGTCCGCGCGGTGAGCCTGCCTTTAGAAACGGAGGTGAAAACCTATGAACAGCGGCAACTGGATCATCGACAACATTTTGAACGCGCTCAACGTATGGAACGCCAAGCTGCAAGAAATATGGCTGCTTATCACCCAATCCCCAGAGAGTTTCAAGGGCGGCGGGATATGGGATGTGATCGTAGATATAAACGGCGCGCTCAAAGCGATTGGCTACGGGCTGTTGGTACTGTTTTTTGTGGTGGGCGTCGTGAAAGCCTGCGGCTCATTCACGGAGATAAAGAAGCCCGAACACGTCTTGAAGCTCTTTATCCGCTTTGCGCTTGCAAAAGCGGTGGTCTGCTACGGTTTGGATTTGATGATGACTTTGTTTCGCATCGTACAGGGCATTATTTCCACCACCATGAACACGGCGGGGCTTGCTGCGCAAACGGCGGTGACGATGCCCGCAGAAATGGAAGCGGCTATCAAAGAGCTTACGTTCTGGCAGTCTATCCCCGCATGGGCGGTGAGCCTTATCGGAAGCCTTGTCATTATCGTGCTGTCCTTTGTGATGATAATGAGCGTTTACGGGCGTTTTTTCAAGCTCTATCTTTACACGGCGATTGCGCCCATCCCGCTATCCTCCTTTGCGGGAGAGCCGTCCGCGAACATCGGCAAGAGCTTCTTAAAATCCTACGCGGCGGTGTGCTTGGAGGGAGCGGTAATCGTGCTTGCCTGCATCATCTTCAGCGTGTTCGCATCCAGCCCGCCCGTCGTAGCGGCGGACGCAAGCCCCGTCACAATGGTGTGGACGTATATGGGCGAGTTGATATTCAATCTATTGGTATTAACGGGCGCGGTAAAAATGGCTGATAGAGTGGTGCGGGAAATGTTCGGATTATAAAAGGAAGTCAGCACGTTGCTGACTTCCGACTCTTAAACCTCTATGCGCTCCTTTGTCTGTGTGTCTCGAATGTTCCCATCCTCATCATAGAAAACGTCCATATCGAAATAGCCGAGCGCGTGGGCTTTCTCCCTCTGCCATTGCATATAATCAAGCCGCGCTTCGGCGCTCTCTTTTTCAAAGCGGCGCTGCTTGATGGCCTCGACGAGCGAGACGATCCAACTCAAAAGGCACAGGGCGATAAGCCCGCCAAGGATCGCCCAAACAAGGGTTTCGTTTGCCGACGCCCATTTGTTGAACGGGAACGCCATGAGCAGGAAGAATATCACGGGCAGCGTAAGCCGGGGTTTACCCGCGACCTTAAATATGATGGAAAGAGCGAGCATAACAACGGTGAACGCGACAGACAGTATTGCAAATACGGGCATGACAGCACCCCCTTATCTCTTTTTCTTTTATTATATCAGCAGGAAAGGACGGAACAAAATGTGTGAATAGCTTATTTTGTCTTTGAAAGGAGTTCTTCGACGGGCGTATCGAGAGCGTTCGCAAGAATGACGATCTCATAATCCTGTACGAGCCGTTGTTGTCCTTCAAGCCGCGAGAGGCTTGTTGCGCTTATGTCCATGCCCAGCGTTTGCAGCTTGGCGAGGAAATCTTTCTGCTTGATGTGTTTGGCTTTTCGTATGGCATAGACTTTCTGCCCCACGATATTCTTATCGCCTATTGTCTTTCTTGGCTTCATCGCATCGCTCTCCCGTTATTAAGAAAATAGTATTGGATAACGGGATTGTTTTAATGTGATTATCGGATTAAAATGAAAATAGTCCGATTTTCGCATTAAAGGATGGAAGCGATATGAATGATAATAGCTGCTGTTTTGCAGGACACCGACCCGAGAAGCTCCCGTGGGGGCATAACGAGGAAAGCGAGGGTTGTATCCTCCTAAAGCTGAAGCTGATGGTGCAGATCGAGGAAATGCGTCGCAGAGGTGTGACGACCTTTTATACGGGCATGGCGCAGGGCGTGGACATTTTTGCCGCTGATGTTAAAGCAAGCCTATCCGAGCGAGGATATGCGTCTGATCGCCGTCATACCCCACGAGGGGCAGGCAAACCGTTGGAGCGTGGCGTATCGGGAGCGGTATTTCAACATCCTCGCTGCCGTGGACAGCGATGTGTGTTTGCACCCGCACTACACGCGGGGCTGTATGCACGAACGCAACCGTTACATGGTGGAACGGTGGCGCGCACCTTATCGCCGTGTTTAGCGGCGAGGCGGGAGGCACGAAGAACACCGTGGACTATGCGCGGAAAAAGGGCTTGGAGATTGTAACAATCGACCCAAAGGCTATGACGGTAAAGGCAGACCCACCATTTCGAGGCTTCAAGCTCATCAAATAACGGCAACGCACAACAAGGGCATCCGAGAGATCGGGTGCTTTATTTTTAGGAGGAAAACCTATGGAAGTAAAGATAAACAAAGAGATCAGAAACTACACCGAGAGTATGTTTTTCGGGTTGAACGCGCGGCAATTCATCTTCTCGGTCTTTGCCATCGGTATCGCCGTGGGCATCTACTTCGGGCTGCAAGCGTACCTCGGCACGGAAACGGTTTCGTGGCTGTGCATCTTGGGGGCTGCGCCCTTTGCCGCGCTTGGCTTTATCCGCTATAACGGTATGCCCGCGGAGAAGTTCATCGCGGCGTTTGTGCGCTCCGAGCTTCTCATGCCGAAGCGCCTCACGTTCTATCCCACCAACCTCTACTACGAGATATTGCAGCCCGCAATCCGAAAGCATGAAAAGGAGGCTCAGAAGAACTATGATTAAAACCTTGCAAAACGTACTCCGGCAGGACAAGGAACGCTTTATCGTCCCAAAGGGCGTACAGGACGTTATCCCCGTCAAGCGGATATGGAACGACGGCGTCTTCAAGGTGGGCAACGCCTATGCCAAGACCTTCAAGTTTTCCGATATAAACTACGCCATGCTCTCAAAGGAGGACACGCAGACGCTTTTCCTCAAATACTGCGACCTCATCAATTCCTTTGAGTGCGGCTCGACCTACAAGCTCACCATCGCCCTTTCCCGTTACAATCAAAAAGCCCTGCGCGAATCCATACTCATGCCCATGCGCGGCGACGATATGGATGTGTTCCGCAAGGAATCCAACACGCGATTCATGGACGAGGCGATGGACGCGGGCAACTTCCAACACCTTCGGTATCTCACGGTGAGCGTCCATAAGGACGGCATCAAGGAAGCCCGCACCTATTTCAACCGTGTGGGCGGCGAGCTTTCCGCTTACCTTGCGCGGGTCGGCTCCCGCTGTGAGGAACTGGACGCTTCGGAGCGGCTGGAGCTGATCCATAACTTCTTCCGCCCCGAGGAGGAAAGCGCGTTCCACTTCGACGCTGCGGATATGGCAAAAAAGGGGCATGGCTTCAAGGACTATATCTGCCCCGACACCTTTGAAACGGAACGTGATTACTTCCGCATGGGCGACAGGTACGGGCGCGTGGTGTTCCTGCGGGATTATGCCAACTACATCAAGGACGATATGATAACCGAGCTTTGCGACATCGGCGCAAGCATGATGCTCTCGCTCGACATTATCCCAATCCCCACCGACGAAGCCGTGCAGGAGGTGGAAAACCGCTTGCTGGGCGTGGAGACGAACATCGCCAACTGGCAGCGGCGGCAGAATCAGAACAATAACTTCTCGGCGGTCATCCCCTTTGATATGGAGGTGCAGCGGCGCGAGAGCAAGGACTTTCTCAACGACCTCTCTAACCGCGACCAGCGCATGATGTTCGCCGTGTTGACCGCTGTTGTCACAGCGGACACGAAGGAGCAGCTTGACAGCTATACCGACGCGCTGTTCACCATCGGCAGAAAGCGGCTGTGCCAGTTCGCCACCCTCAAATACCAACAGCTTGACGGGCTGAATACCGTCCTTCCGTATGGCGTCCGCAGGATAGACGCGCTCCGCACCCTCACCACCGAGAGCGCCGCCGTGTTCATGCCCTTCCGTGTGCAGGAGGTATTCGACAAAAGCGGTATCTACTGCGGCAAGAACGCCATCAGCGGGAACATGATCGTTGTCAACAAATCCAATCTCATGAACGGCTCGTCCCTGCGCTTTGGTATCCCCGGCTCGGGCAAATCCTTTGGCTGCAAGGACGAAATGGAGCAGATTGCGCTGAACACGGGCGACGATATTCTTGTATGCGATCCCGAGCGCGAGTACGGCTTTTTGCGCGACTTCGGCGGCGAGATCATCCGCATCGCGGCGGGCAGCGACGACCACATCAACGCGATGGATATGGTGGAGGGTTATTCCGACACTAAGAATCCCATCGCGCAGAAATCGCAGTTCATTATGTCGCTGCTTGAGCAGCTCGACCAGTCGCGGGAGCTTTCCTCCATCGACAAGAGCATCATTGACCGCTGCACGGGCGACCTTTACAAGAATTACAGGCAGGGCGGGCCGCTTCCGACGCTCCCCGCGCTGCGTGAGCTTCTCTTGGCGCAGCCCGAGCCGGAGGCGCGCGACCTTGCCCTGTCACTCGAATTGTTCACCGAGGGCAGCTTGAACGCCTTTGCCTATCCCACCAACGCCAACACGCAGAGCCGCATCATCGTGTATGACATTCTCGACCTGGGCGAGCAGTTGAAAACAATGGGCTTGCTCGTCATCACGGATGCGATATTAAACCGCGTGACGGAGAATTGGAAGGCGGGCAGGCGCACCCATGTGTACCTTGACGAGTTCCATGTGGTCTACGACAACCCGTACAGCAGTATGTTTTTCACCTCCGCGTGGCGCAGATTCCGCAAGCGCAATGCTTTCCCAACGGGCATTACGCAAAACGTGGAGTATCTCTTGGATAATGCGTCGGCGCGTTCTTTGCTCTCGAACTCGGAGTTCGTAGTGATGCACAATCAAGCCGCAAGCGACAGGGAGAAGCTCGCCGCGCTGTTCAACATCTCCGAGCAGCAGATGAACTACATCACCAACGCCGAGGCGGGACACGGCTTAATGAAGATCGGCAACGCGCTTGTGCCTTTCGTCAACAAGTTCCCGAAGAACACCGAGCTATATCGCAGAATGACGACGAAGCCCGGGGAAACGGAGTTGTGGGGGTAGATATTATTGAGAGACATAAAAACTAAATCCACAGAAAGAACACCCCGCGTTATGACCGACGCCGCCCGAGCGCCAAAGGAGCTTGCGCGGCGTTCTCTTTTATCCGCAAAGGAACAGGCGAAGGAGGCCGCGGAGCGACAGCAGACGCAGAGCGAGCAGCCCGAGCAGTACGCCGAGGAACGTGTGGAGCGCACCGCCGATGATGCAGTCCACCGTGCGGGGGATGAAGCGGTGCATCGAGGGAAGCAGCTTGCCCGAAAAGCAAGCGACCTGCGAAAACAGCATAAAGAGGCACATCGAGGAACGGAGCAAAACCGTTCCCGCCCCAGGGCGCCCTCTCTTTCGCCAGAGACGAAATTCACCTCGTCTTTTTCTTCCCCGGAGAGCAGCGCCGCCCATCAAGGGCGGGAGCGCGCAAGGCGCAGCTTCCAATCCTCCCGCAGAGCGCGGCAGGCTTCACAGCAGACCGCCAAGCAGGGCGCGAAAGCTACCAAGACGGTGGCGAAAGACACGGTCAAGACCGCGCAGCGCACCGTAAAAACGGCGCAGCATACCGTTAAAACCGCTGAAAAGGCGGTCAAGACGACCCAACAGGCGGCAAAGGCAGCGCAGAAAACCGCGCAGGCAGCGGCAAGAGCGGCGCAGATGGCGGCGAAAGCGGCACAGGCGGCAGCAAAGGCAGCGGCAGCGGCGGCAAAAGCCGCAGCAAAGGCAGTTGCCGCTTTTGTCAAGGCTATCATCGCGGCGGTCAAGGCGCTCATAGCCGCTATCGCGGCAGGAGGTTGGGTAGCCGTCGTTATCAGCATCGTGGTGGTGCTTGTGGTCGCCCTGCTTGCCGTGTTCGGCGTGTTTTCCTCCAACGAATCGGCAGACGGCGGCAAGCCCATGACCGAAGCCATCGAGAGCATCAACGCCGAGTTCCAAAGCGGGATGCAGAGCAAGATCAACGAGCTTTCCGCGCAGGGCGGCGCTGATGTCGTGGAAGTCATCTATGAGGGCGATATGGAGAGCGCAGAAAGCCCTGTGCCGAATTGGGCTGACGTGGTGGGCGTGTATGCCATAAAGGTAGGCGCGGATTCTGAAAACCCCGCCGATGTTACCGTGGTGACGCCGGAGAACATCGAATGGCTGAAGGCGGTGTTCAACGATATGAATGCCGTGACCTATCACACGGAGTCCGAAACCGAAACCATCACCGTCACTGATGAATACGGCGCAATCGTCCTCGATGAAAATGGCGACCCCATGACCGAAAGCAAGACCACCCTGTATATCTACGTCAATGTGTCGAGCATGGACTACCGCGACGGCGCAGATATGTACCGCTTCAATGCAGACCAAAACGAAATGCTCACCGAGCTTATGCGCCCGGACTATTATCCGCTCTTTGCGGAGCTATTGGGCGCCGCCGTGGGCGACGGCGGCGAATACGGCTTTGGCTTGGACATCAATCCCGATCTCCCGCCGAATGAATTGGGCGCAAAAATCGTACAGGCGGCAAAGAAGTACATCGGGCGCAGCTATTCGAGCATGGATTGCTCCGGCTTGGTGCGCGCCGCATACCGCGATTGCGGACTGTCCTCCATGAGCGGCTTATCCTCCACAGGCATGGCGCAGAAGTGCCGCGATATGAACGTGCTGTTCACAGACCCGTCGCAGCTTCAAGCAGGCGACCTTATCTTCTTCGCTCGCAAGGACGCTTCCCGTGGTGCGGGCTACTGTACCGACCACAGACGTTGCGGCTCGGGACGCTGCAAAAGGTGGATGCAAATACATCATGTTGCCATCTACATCAACGGCGAGTTCTTGATCGACAGCACGGGCGGCAGCAACAGCGTACAGATACGAAAGCATTGGGGCAAAAACGGTTCTGAATGGGAATGGGTATGCTTCGGCAGACCGACCACATAACGACGAAAGGAACATGAAAATGAAAAAGCAGACCATCATTCCCCCTTCGGGGACAACTGATGTTCCCAAAGGGAACAAATCAAGGGCGCGGGCGGCGATACTCGCCGCCCTGTCCGTTACCGCAATCATACTTGGCATTATCGCGTTTGCTCCGCAGGAGAGTGATAATACCTTTGTTGAGATTCAGCCTGTGGCGACGCCAGAGATCGTCCGCATAGAGCTTGCCAACACGCCTACGCCCTCGCCCGTGCCTATCCCTATGCCAACGCCGGAGGCAACCGAAACTCCCGCTCCCTCACCAACGGCAACGCCCTCCCCGAAGCGGGCGGGCGAAGGCTTCTTTACGCTTGATATTCTGAACGATACTATTTCCGTTGCCTACGGCGTGGAGGAAAACACGTTGGAGAAAACTCCGGGCTGGCTCACCACCTCGGCGCTCCCCGGAGAGGACGGTATGTGCGTCGTCTATGGCCACCGCAACCGTAACCACCTAAAGGTGCTTGAAAAGGTGGAGCGCGGCAACGCTATCACGGTCACGATGGACGGCGCAGGTTACACCTACACCGTTTCGGACATTACGATATACGAAAGCACCGACGATCTACGGCTTCCTCTCGTTGACGGCAGGACGCTTGTGTTGGTGACTTGCTATCCTTTCAGATATTCGGGACACGCCCCCGGCAAGTGTCTTGTCACCGCAATACAAAACCCATGAATGCATAGGGAATTACAAAAAGATTACAGCTTTGAGTACCGCGTATCCTTGTTTGCTTGTCCTGCTATGGTACAATAAAAACATATACCTCTCACGCAGGAGGAAAGCGGATGAAAAACAGGATACTCATTGTGGAGGACGACAAGGGCATTTCCGACGCCGTTGCACTCAATATGCAATTCGTCGGCTACGACTATATGGTATTCGACGATGGCTCAAAGGCGGCGGCGTATCTTGCGGACGACCATGCCTTTGACCTTGCTCTCTTGGACATCATGCTTCCCGGTATCGACGGCTTTGAATTATTTTCCTATATGGAAAAGTACAACATCCCCGTTATATACATGACGGCCAAAACGGATTCAGCCTCGGAAATAAAGGGTCTGCGGGATGGCGCGGAGGATTATATCGTCAAACCCTTCGATGTGCTCACGCTCATGGTGCGCATCGAAAAGGTTTTAAGGCGCACAGGCAAACTCAATACGATTTACAGGGTGCGGGATATTGAAGTGAACAGCGAGACCCGCATCGTTATGAAAAGCGGCGCGCCCGTAGAATTGCAGCCGATGGAGTTTGACGTATTGCTTTTGCTTTTGAAAAACAAGAACCTCACAGTTTCCCGCGAACAGCTTTTAAGCGAAGTATGGGGCTATGACTATATTGGCGAAAGCCGCGCCGTGGACGTCAAGATTTCCGCGATCCGAAGAAAACTCGATTTAGGTGATGCGATAAAATCCATCCCAAAGCTCGGCTACCGATTGGAGGAACGCTGAATATGAAGCTGTGGCAAAAGACCTCCATCATCTGCATTGCCGTGCTGTTCGTCATCGTCACCGCCTGTTCTGCCGTGCTGCTCATCCATGCGAAAAACAGCATACTGGAACTAACCTACAGCCATGCGAAGGACAAGCAGCGGAGCCTTGCTTCCTCCTTCAGAGAAATGGTGGGCTATTATAGTGCGGAGGGCGATTCGCTGACGGTGGAAACCTCCCTCGTCAACTACTGCTTTTCCCGCTTTGCCGATTCCTCCTCCGTGCTGATGCGCGGGGATGAAACGCTCTATTCCGGCGTTTCGGCCAATCCGCGCGCGTTTCTGCCGCTGTCCGAAAACGAATATTCTATGAAGATCGCGGAGCGGGAAATAGACGGGCGCAATGTGCTCATTGTGGGAAGCCTTGTCATGGTGAGAAGCGCATCCTACGCCGTATATGTGGTAGAGGATATTTCCACAACTTACAACAGCATTGTAAGCTTAGCGTGGACATTTGCTGCCGTCAGCCTCGCGGGCGTACTTATCGGCGCGGGCTGTATTGCGCTCATCATGCGCCGCAGCACAAGGCCGCTCACCTCCCTTGCAAAAACGGCGAGGAAGATCGCGGGCGGCGATTATTCCATGCGGGCGGATGTGCATACGAAGGACGAAATAGGCGCGCTTGCGGGGGATTTCAACCTGATGGCGGAGGCTGTTGAAGCGCGCATAGCGGAGCTTACGGAAACCGCTGAGCGGCAGCGGCTCTTTATCGGCGGCGTGACCCACGAGTTCAAAACGCCGCTTACGGCGCTGCTGCTGCACGCCCGCATGCTGCGCCGGGCCAACATGATGGAGGAAGAAAGGGACAACTCCCTTGCACATATAGAAAGCCAATGCGCTTGGCTGGAGCGGCTGGTGCAGACACTTTTGAAGCTTATCACCTTGGAACAAGCGATACTGGTAGAAAACGTATCCGTGGCTGCGCTGTTTGAGTGGGTGCGGCAAAGCACCCAACAAGCCCTTGCCGACAAAGGCGTTGCCCTAATCATGCGCTGTGACGCGGACACGCTCCCCATGAACGCCGATCTGATGCAATCGCTGCTTATCAACCTTGTGGACAACGCGGCAAAGGCATACGATGCGGACGCGCAAAATAAAACCGTGACGCTCTCATGCTATGGCAACGTGCTTGAGGTCAAGGACTTTGGCCGCGGCATTCCGAAGGAATCAATGGAGCGCATATTCGAGCCGTTCTACATGGTGGACAAATCCCGCAGCAAAAAAGCGGGCGGCAGCGGCCTTGGCCTTGCGCTGGTAAAGCAAATCGCCGATGCCCATGGCGCAAGGCTTGAGGTCGAAAGCACACTTGGGAGCGGAACCGCCGTGCGGGTGGTATTCCCAAATTACAAAAAGATTACAAGTTGATGATAGTTTTTGCAGCGGGCTTTCGGCTACGATGGAAGCATCAAAGTGAAAGAGGGTTTTCGCACTATGAAAAAGATGCTTGCAGCAATCCTAATGCTCACCATGGCGTTCAGCCTTTGTATGGGCTGTCAAAAAACGCCCGAGAGTTCCATTGTGGTGGGAAAGAATCAGGAGGCCATGCTGGAAAAGGCGCAAGTAAAAGACCCACAGCCGGAAAGTGAGGGCGTTGGCGTTGATTTTTACGAACGGCTCAACGCCCCGAAAAACTACACCGCCGATATTGTCAGCAAAGGCGGCAATCTTACCGTACATGTTGATGCCGATGTGGAACTGCCAGACTGCGAGATCCCCATCTATCGCTTAAAAGCGGCCGAGTTTACTGCGGAGCAGGTGCAAATATTTGCAGACGCCTTATTTGGGGAAAACGCTCACTACGTTGAAAGCGGAGATGTAAAGACAAAAGCCATTTATCAAAAGGAGATTGAAAAGCTTCGGACTGCTCTCAACGATTGGGATAATGTAGGAGAATACATGTATGACATGGTATATAGCACCAAAGAGGACGCGGAAAAAGCGTTAGCCGTGTTGCTGGCAAAGGCGGATAATGCTCCTGATACCATCTTGAATTGTGAGCCCCGCTTTGAATGGGCAACGCCCAAAGTTTCGACAAATGACGGTCCTGTTGAAACAACAAATACCTATATGAACTTATATGCCATGCCTGATGATGCAACTGTTTCCTGTTTGGCCGTGAATAACAGCCGGGATATTTTCGGCACGGCGGATATGTACTACCGGCGTGACATATCGGCAACGCTTGGTGCGGTTTCGACTAAAAGCGCAGAGGTAGCTGGGGTTCTGAGCATTGCGGAAGATAACGCATTTGTAATCGCAAAGGATGCAATAGCACGGATGCAATTATTTGATTTTGAGTGTTCTGCAAAGCAAAAAAGCATCTATCGACTGGACCCATCGGGCAAGACCAACAAAGCTGTTTATGATTTTATGTTTACGCGCAACGTTGACGGGGTGATGGAAACTTATACAAACGACGAAGAATCAAGCGCGGGTGGTTATTCAAAACCGTGGCAATACGAGAAGGTACATGTTATGGTGGATGATGAAGGCGTATTTTGTGTGCGGTACTTAGGCCCGTGTGAGCTGGTGGAAAAGGTTATGACAGCCACATCGTTGATACCGTTTGATAAGATTAAGGGCATTTTTGAAAAAATGGTAGTGATTGTAGATAACATTGTTGATGCCGATACAAGGGAAATCACAGGGAAATATGTGATTACTACCGTGCGTCTTGGGTTAATGAGCATCAGGGAAAAAGATTCTGAAACAGGGTTGCTCATTCCCGTTTGGGATTTTCTCGGCTACTCAGAGAGCCAACACGGAAAATCAGTTACTTTACTCGATACAAATGAGCTTGAACCCTTTCTGACGATCAACGCCGTTGACGGAAGTATTATCGAACGAGGTAATGGCTACTAAGCCATAATTCTACCAACTGTATAAGGCGCGGGTTTCAATACCTGAGTCTTTTTGTTAAATGGCAATGGTAACACTTTAGTAACGATATGGTAACGACTTTTCCGGTGACAGCTTTTTATAATTAAACAGCACTATGAAAGAGGTGGAAGAAATGAAACGCATAATTTACTTGCTTTTGACTGCTTTAATATTTATTGGCATGCTTTCCGCCTGCCAGAAAACGCCGGAGAGCCCGATTGTGGTGGGAAAGAATCAGGAGGCCATGCTGGAAAAGGCCACCGATGAACAAAGCGGTACAAAAGTCATGGATTTGCAGTTGCCCAATGGAAACTATACGTATTCGGCAAGCGCGGTAGACGGAAGGCTCATAATCGAAGCGAATGCGCCTATCGCCATTCCAAAATCGGGGCAAATACCCATGGCGCGCGTTTCGGTATCAGGCTTTTCGCAGGAGCAAGTCATGGGCTTTTTCAATTATCTTTTCCCTAACGAGAAGCCTATTTGCCGGGAAGATTCTTCAGCACAAATCATGACGCAGGGGGAATTGCAGGAACAGATTATCTTTTATAAACAGCTTATCGCAGAAGGCTCTTTTTCTGAAAAATCTATCTTTACGTCGGCAGAGGAAGTAGAAGCGAAGATTGAAGAATTGGAAAAGGCATTGAATACAGCGCCCGCTGTAAAGCCGGAGCCGGTCGAAAGGATCTCCGATGGTACAATGTGGAAATCAAAAGTCGGGGAGATAGATGGCAATGAAATCGCTTGGGAAGAAGCGGTTTATAAGCTGTCTTCTCAAACGGGCGATGGAACCGCGTTTAACGTGGTTACCCCTCTGCTTCTTGACGGAAACACTGTGGCGTCGCTTGGCTACTGGCAGTCGGAAGGCCCCGCTTATTCGGAAGAACATGCTATCGTGTATGATGGCTTGGCAATGCCGGATGCAGCAAAAGGCAAGCTCACCATCGCATATGATGAGGCAAAGGCGCTTTGTGATGGCTTTTTCGCGGCAGCAGGTATCAACGATATAGTGCTACGGGACACATTTATTATCGATGACAATCGTTTTGACGATACAGTTGGTTCTGTCGCAGATGCGAGCAACTATGCGTTCTGCTTCTCTTATGCACACAGCGTGAACGGTACTTCGGTTTATACTGAAACGGGTATGACTGCAATCTATGGCGGAGAAGATCAAAATGCGCTGCCGTGGGAATATGAAAAAATCTATTTCTATGTAGACAATATGGGTATACGAAGGCTAAGATGGTCATCTCCTACCATCACAAATGAGATTATCTCCGAAAACGCGGGCGTCATTTCCTTTGAAGATGCCAAGAGCATATTCGAGAAAATGGTATCAATAAGCTATGAGCCCATGTTGGATATGACGTATCGCGTTGATGCGTTGGATATGAACATGAGGTTAGACATCAACGCGGTAGAATTGACGCTCGTGCGTATCAAAGAGCAACATATTAGTGGTAGAACGGGCATCTACACGCCGGCATGGATTTTCTATGGGAACTGCATGACACAAACACAACGTCTTGATAAGTCATGGGATACACATTATGATGGCGGTTATCCATATCCCCTCGTAAAGTCGCCAATCCTTGTTATCAACGCCATCGACGGCAGCATAATCGATTTGGCGAGGGGCTACTAAGGAGGCAATTATGAAAAGATATATAGCGATTCTTCTTATCACAGTCATGGCATTTGGCGCTGCCGCCTGCCAGAAAACGCCGGAAAGCCCGATAGTAGTTGGGAAAAATGCGGATAATCTGATCGAGCAGGCGACCGGAGATGACGGGTCGGCGGTATTGCCGCTTCGTGAGCAGTTGTCCGCACCGGACATGATGGACGTCACGGTGGAGGAAGATAATTTTACAATCCTTGCGCATGCAGCCGTCCGTCTGCCTGAAACCGACGCCATTCCCATGATTACTGTAAAGGCGGGCTACTTTTCGCAGGAACTGATAAACAGGCTGTGGGATTTACTCATAGGAGATAACCCCATGTACAAGCCACACACAGAGGCCGACAGGACGAAAACAGAACTTGAGCAGGCGATCCTCACCCTTCAGGGCGATATGGAACGAATTGAACAGAACGAGTATTACGAGGAGAACAAGGCCCTGCGGGAGGCTGAGCTTGCGCATTTACGGGAACTGTACAGCACGGCGCCGGATGCCTATGAGCCGACGGTCGTTACACCGGAAATCGAGCAATATATGGATTCCGGCAATCCTCACAGACTTTTTATGGGGGTGGATGCAACGGACAACACCGGAACTGTTTTCCGTGTATCCAACGAATCGTGGTATGATACGCTTGGGAAAGGGGGTATTCAAAATAGCACGTTTGTCTATCGAACGCCGGGATACAACGGCATTGTGCAAGGAAAAGCCAGCACAAAGGAAGTAAAAGAGAACGATACGCTCGACAATGCGGAGTATACAGGATTGTCCATGCAGCCCAAACAGGCGGCGGAGATAGTGCAGCAACTTGTGTCGGAGTTAGACATCCCGATGCGGGTGGAGCGCATTGCGCTATATGATAACGCCGCAACGGAAGGGGACGCGACGAAGGGCACGTCAGACTGGTGCTATTTCGTCACCTGTCAGCGTATGGTGGAGCAATATGCCTGTGCGGCAATATTTGGCTATTCAGGAACCCCGGGCAGCGACAGCGAGTTTGGCTCAGCATGGGTCTATGAGCGGCTGGTGTTTCTTGTAAACGACAGTGGAATTGTATACGCCGAATGGAACTCCCCGTTGGAAATCGGCGATATCAGGGTGGATTCTTGCAAGCTGCTGCCCTTTCCCGAAATACAGGCGATATTTGAAAAGATGATGCGTGTGATCTGGCAATACCAGTCTCGGGATTACCAGAACCTTACCTGCAATATCACGGAAGCCCGGCTGGAACTGATGCGCGTGCTAGAGCAGGGCTCTACGGAGAATGGGTTGCTGATTCCCGTCTGGAACTTCTATGGCACACGGCAACGAACTTTTACAAATGGAGAGACAGACAAAACGATTCCCGGAGTCATGATTTCTGTCAACGCTGTTTCGGGAGCGGTTATAGATTCTGCCAAGGGCTACTAACGGCTGAATGAACCAAATAGCAGGCATGACCGCACCGAACCCCTCAATGCCTGCTTCCCTATTACCAAAAATCACGGAAAGGAGAGAGCGAACCCATGAAACGAGCCATTTGTGCCGGCCTGCGGCAGGCCATATTCAGCCGTGGGTTTGTCATCAGCACAGTCGGAACATCAGAGGTGGCAACACATTCACCTATCTTCGCAATTATGATGATCTTATTATGGGTAAAGGGCTATTGGCAAGTAATCAAAACAGTGCTGAAAATGTCAACATGCAAGAATACTATGATTGGCTAATGCCGAATAAGCCAAATATATCATACGAAGATGCATACAATTTGTCTCAACATTATTTGCAGGCAATGGGTATAGATCTCGAATTGCATTATAGTGAACCATGCACAATTGTACGGCAACAAGTCAAAAAAAGTGTTGGTTGGACATTTACGTTTACAAGGAACTGCTCTGGTTTGCAGGCCCAATTTTTAGATGGTCAGTGGGTATATATAAATCCAGATGCACCTCCAGCGGCTGGGGCCCCTTGGAATCAGGATGTATGCATTATGGCGTTTGATAAAGACGGCCTATGCAAATTATGGTGGCAAGGAGCAGTAAGTACCTCGGAAAGCAAATCAGTAGAGTTGGAAGAAGTCGAAGATATTAAAAAAATATACGACAACAGCTATATCAAATGTACGGTACACATAAAAATGGTGTTGGAGCCGGATTGGACATAGTAGTCGAGAGAGTCGAATTGGGTATTAGTTTGATTGCAACAAACAATTTAATTCACTATGGTGAATACATTCCAACTTGGTATGTAAGTTACAAGTATAAATGGCGCAGTGATAAAGATATAGATAATCTCTGGTCTGCGGGTCAAATTATGTTCAGTGGAGTTGATGGACGGTATATAGAGCCAAGAGTTTTGGATAGTACAATTCGTTCTTTGAAAGAGCGATGAACCAATGTGGCTACATGCAAGCATATACGCCAATATTAACAAAGAAATTACATGTAAACGTGCTTTACATGCTGTTAAACGACAAAAAGCTATGCTAAGATTAGATATTATATTTTGGAGATTAGATTAATGGCGAACAGAATTATGCTTGTGGAAGACGATTTGGATATATCGGAAGTAATCGCAATGAACATGCAGTATTCGGGTTACGATTGTATTGTAATTGATGACGGAATAAAAGCGGTGGAGTATTTGGCAATAGACCACGCCTTTGATTTGGCCATACTCGATATCATGCTACCCGGGCTCGATGGATTTGCACTTTTGGATTACATGCATCAATATAAAATACCCGTCCTATACCTTACTGCGAAAGCGGATATATTTTCGAAAATCAAAGGGCTTCGTAATGGGGCGGAGGACTACTTGGTAAAACCCTTTGAAATTCTTGAGCTTCTTGTGCGGATTGAAAAAATCTTGGATCGTACTGGAAAGTTGGGGAAGGTGTTACGATATCGAAATATTGTTATCAACGAAGAAACCCATACTGTGATGCTTGATGGTAAAGAAGTGATGTTACAGCCTATAGAATACGACTTGATTGCAGTGCTAATTCGCCATAAAAATTGTGCACTTAGTCGTGAGCGCTTGCTACAAGAAATATGGGGATTTGACGCCTATGGATCTACCCGCACGGTGGATACTCACATTTCCGCCCTTCGCCGCAAGTTGGGGTTGGGCGATGCCATAGCCTCTATCCCAAAGCTCGGCTACCGATTGGAGGGGGATTGATAGATGAAGTTGCGCACAAAACTGACGCTGATAACAACACTGATCGTTATAGTTTCCATCAATATTAGTACTATCCTTATCGCTAACTTTGCAAAGCAAAATATAACGCAAACTGTTGTTGAGACGGGGATAAGTAATTTTGAAACGTTCTACAACAGCTTCCTGATAAAAGAACGCCAAAATGAGTTGGATAAGCACTCCGCGTCTACACGAAGCTACCTACGATACATGTTTTATGAAATCCCCGGTCACGGCGAATATATTTTGCAACAGAATGACAATGTAATCAGCAACAACACAGGAATAGACGGCCCAAAGGTATTAAATGCCGTCAACAGCACAAAAGTTGATGTTCCCGGGCTTGAAACGCCATTGCACCATGCGTCATATCAGATAAATAAAGAGCATTACTTCATAGCTTCCGCAGATATACTTATTGGCGGCGAAAACTATACCCTCTGCCTCGTTCACAATGTGACGGACACCATGGACAGCATAAGCCAGCTTACCGCAGAATGCGCCATCGCTGGCGCGGCCATCATCATTTTAGCGGCAACGCTTGTATTATTGCTCACCAAGCGATCCTTGAAGCCGATAGAAGCCCTTGAGCTAGGTGCGATGCAAATTGCCGAAGGCAGCTACGAAAAACGCATTGCCGTTGAGGGACATGACGAGATAGCGGCCCTTGCGGAACGCTTTAACCGCATGGCAGAGGCCATTTCGGGAAAGATAGGCGAGCTCAACGAGAGGGCGGAGCGGCAAAGGATGTTTATAAGCGGCCTCTCCCACGAAATGAAAACTCCCGTAACATCCATCATGGCAAGAGCGGAAACTCTACTTCTGCGCGATATCTCCGATATTGACAGAAAACACTCATTAGAGCGGATCTACGATCAATGCGCATGGCTCGAACGGTTTTCAGGCAAACTAATGTCATTTACCATGCTTGAAAGCAGCGTTGAAAAAAAGCCGGAAAGCGTGGTGGAACTGTTTTACTTGGTGAGAGAAACAGTATACGCATCTCTTGAAGAAAAGGGCATATCTCTCATCAGCGATTGCAGGATAAATACGCTGCCCATGGATATGGATTTAATGCGCTCAGCTCTTGTAAACCTAATCGAAAACTCCAGACGGGCTAGCAACGCCGTTTCCGTCATAGAACTGTTGGCCTATGATAACCTGATTGAGGTTAAGGATCACGGCAGCGGTATACCGCAAGCTGATGTTGCGCGCGTGACGGAACCATTTTACATGGTTGACAAATCCCGCAGCAAAAAAAATGGAGGCATAGGGCTTGGCCTGGCGTTAGTTAAACGTATAGTGGAAACCCACGGTATAACGATGGAAATCAGCAGCGAGATAAATACGGGAACATCTGTTAAACTGATATGGGACAATATTGACAACTAAATTACATTTTCCTGACAACTTTGCTCCTTGTATATGCAACAATAGTTATAGCATCAGGAAAGGATAAAGCTAAAATGAAGAAAACAGCAGCTGTAATAGCGGCAGTAGCCACTATTGTATTACTCTTTGGCGGGTGCCAGCCAACGCCAACAGAGGAATATACCATGAAAAAAGATACTGAACGAATGTTAGATCAGGCAGGTATTACGGAAGATGGGACGGCGATATCTGACATTGGCATCCCCAATGGGAAATATGTCTACGAAGCTGCCGATACAAGCGGACGGCTGCATATAAAGGCAGATGCCAAAATAATAGTACCGGCGGTGGAAAAACTTCCCGTGGCACGGGTAAGTAGGGGACGATTTACAATCCGGGATTTGGAAAATCTCAGCCGCATTCTTGGTGTGGGCGGAATTCCCGTTTCCCAAGACACGTCCTTCCCTAAAGAGTATTATTTGCCACAGCTCAATCAACTAATGGAGATGCGCCAAAATGGAAAGCTGGATAAATACTCCTCTGTGGAGGAATTGGATAAAGCCATAAGAGAACTCATGGAAAAGGTAGCGCAAGCACCGGAAGTTGCCCGGGCAACAGAGCATGATCTGTCCTTTACATCTATGGAAGGCGGGGGAGAAACAGCAAGTCTTCGCTGGATACGGAATAACGCCGTGTTGGCCTCTTTATCCGTAGTCAACAATGAGCAGGGAGCCGGGGGCAATGCCGAATATATAAGGGATGTGACCCTAAGGGCGGAGTTTTCCACGCTTACAGCCCAGGGCCTTTCAGTAACGCTTAACTATGAGCAGATCCGTAACCCGAATTTTAAAAAACCTGCTATCAGCGAGACGGATGCGATGAACATAGCGCAAGCGGCGATAGACGGACTGGATCTTAAAGACTTTGTGTGCACAGGCAAGCGCATGGCTGCATTGTACAACTCAACTATTGCCGCTGAAGATGGAGAACGCCAGGGATTATACGAATTCATGTTTACCCGCAGTGTCAACGGAACAGCTATCACTTATACAAACGAGGACATGTCGGCCGATCCTGGCCGAATCGACGTTGCCGCCAAACCCTGGTTGTATGAAAAAATCCGTATTTTTATTGACGATGAAGGAATATTCGCCCTTGTTTGGAATGCGCCTCATGTACTGGAGGAGGTAGAGTATAAGGCTGTTTCTCTTCTGCCATTTGAAAAGATAAGGGGCATATTTGAAAGCATGATTGTGGTAAAAAATAAACAGGTAGAGGATGGGACACTTCTGCGTGATAAAAATATTACAGTAACCGCGGTGCGCCTTGGTCTTATGCGCATCATTGAAAAGGATAACAATGATACCGCCTATCTTGTGCCTGTTTGGGACTTTTTCGGCACATACGACAGCGATGGTGGAACGCTGGTTATAGGCGAAGATGGCTATGAGTCCCTTTTGACCATAAACGCCGTGGATGGAAGCGTGATAGACCGCACCCTAGGCTACTAAATATGAAAGGAAAATCGTCTATGAAAAGAACAATCATCTCTCTTTTATTCTGTGCTGTTATGTTGCTAAGCACCGCATGCGGGAAGGAGGCGGTTTTCCCAGTTCCGGTCTCACCGGAACCAGAGACGGAAGTAGTTATTCCCGATCAGGCCGGTGTATCCTTTCCAACACCTGCTTCGGTCGGTGGTTGGGATACAAACAGCAGGCTACTCTCTGAAATGGATCCAGCGCCTTCTGAAAAAATCGAGAGCCCATCGCACGTTGCCGATGAGTTCGCTTATGAGAAGCTGAAGATAATATGGGATGCGGACGTGACTGTGCCGGAGATTGGGGCGTATGCCGTCATGAGGGTACAAAAACGCGAACTTTCAAAAGACGAGCTGCTTTCCGTGATTGAAGGCCTAACAGGCACGACAAATGATATTTACACCTCATGGACAATGAACCGGAGCGAAGTGCAGGCTATGTTGGAGGAAGCGGCTCCCTATGAAGGGACGGAACGACTACCCAAGGAGTATCTCAAAAACCTGAAAAACCTGCTGAAAAATGCCCCGGAGCGCAATGAAAATATCTTGGCAGACCAAAATAAATTGGTTACATATTCTTCCCTGTATGTCCCGGTAAGCGGCGGAACCGCAGCTCAATTCGTTCTTTCAGACGGATTCCTCTATTATGTGAGGGATATACACACGGAGGCATATCCGCAATGGGATATGATGGAAAGCCAATTTGACTCCAGCTATGAGACGAAAAGCCATTTTGAGTGGAAGAAGCCGGGAGAACCAGAACTGCCAAAGGAAGCGGCTCTGGCGGTAGCGGAAGAATACCTCAGGGAAATGGGTATGGAACTTGTCGTAAAGGAAGCGGCTCCTTGCAGTGTTTTGCGTAATAATGTGGATAAACATACCGGATGGGCATTTACATTTACTCGTGAAGTGGCCGGACTACGTTTCTTGGATGAGAGGTTTAGTTCATACAGCGTAGGAAATGGGGATTCTGCGCCCAAGTATATGTCTGGTTGGGGGCCGGAAATCGCCACGATTATAGTGGATAAGGCGGGAATAGCAAAATTGAAGGTTACGGGACTTTCTACAAACGCGCAAACGGTTATGGAATCGGTGACGCTGCTGGCCTTTGACGGACTAAAAGGTGTGATTTCCGATACCCTGAACCGGCAGTATAGCCATTCCGAGCTGGCTTATGACATAAAGGTGACTTCTATTTCCTTGGGTACGAGCCTCATATCCGAAAGGAATGCGCCAGATATAGGCTACTATATCCCCTCTTGGTTCGTTACGTACAGCTTAAGTGGTATGGAAAATGCCCACCGGACGATTATATTTGCTGCTGCGGACGGCAGCTATATTGAGCCTAGAGCTTGCTATGAAGATATATAGTAGTATTTGCCGAGAAAAATAACTATACTCTATCAGGTCAGCATCTCTTGTAATCAGCGGGCATGAGTACACGGGAAAACCTCAATGCCTGCTTCCCTATTACCCAAAATCGCGGAAAGGAGAGAGCGAACCCATGAAACGAGCCATTTGCGCCGGCCTGCGGCAGGCCATATTCAGCCGTGGGTTTATCATCAGTGCAGTTGGAACTGCCCTCATCCTCCTTCTTTCCTCGGTTCAGGGCATATTATCCGCCTTCCGCTCGGCGGAGCTGCTTTCCCCCGGCTTCCACAGCGACCTTATCATGGGCGCGCTGTCCTCCGACGCCATGGCGCTGGCCCTGCCCATACTCGCCGCGCTGCCCTATACCGCCTCCTTCATTGACGATGTTAAGAGCGGCTTCATAAAGGAATACCTGCCCCGCACCACCGTGCCGCGGTATATCGCGGGGAAGGCCGTGGGCTGCGCCGTTTCCGGCGGGTTGGTGCTGGCGCTGGGGATTTTTATCGCCTACGGCTTCGCCGCGCTCATGTTCCTGCCCATGGAAGCCTACCCCAAGGCCGGAGAAACCGTGCCGAATTACTTTGGCAATCTAATGGAGACCGCGCTCATGTTCTTTGCCTCGGGGGCCTTCTGGTCGCTGACGGGCATGACCTTCGCCGCGCTTACCGACAGCAAATATATGGCATACGCCTCGCCCTTCGTGCTGTTCTATCTGCTCATAATCCTGTATGAGCGGTACTTCGATAAGCTCTTCGTGCTGTACCCGCGGGAATGGCTCAACCCGTCCCCAAGGTGGATGTTCGGCAAAATCGGCGTGGCGGCGCTGCTCATAGAGTTCAGCCTGCTGATGGCGCTGGCCTTTGCATACGCCGCGAAAAGGAGACTTGAACGAATATGAAGCCGAAGCAGATCTTCGCCGTGACCCGGTATAACTTCCGCCGCTGGCACAAAAACCCAAGAATAGTAATCACCTTCTGCCTTGCGTTCGTGCTGTGCTTTTTGCTTTCGGATAAGGCCGTGAAGTTCGCTAAAGAGTACGAAACCACCATGCAGCTCGTGGAAGCCTTCGTTTGGACGTTTGGGGACAGCAACTCAATACTTCTTTCCTCGCTGTTATTGCTGCTGCTCTTTGCAGACATGCCCTTTATATCAAGCGCCACGCCCTTTTACCTCATGCGCATAGACCGCAAAACCTGGCTCATGGGGCAGGCGGCGTATATCGCCTTGGCCACGCTTATATACCTTGCGTTCATACTGGCTTCCACCTCCCTGGTCTGTATGCGGCAGAGCTTTGTGGGGGATATGTGGTCTGAGACCGCAGCCATTCTCGGCTACTCCGGCGCGGGGCAAAAGGTCGCCCTGCCCGCGCTTGTGAAAACGCTGGAGATGAGCCGCCCGTATGAGTGCATGGCGACAATATTCCTGCTGATGCTGCTTTACACCCTGCTCATGGTGTTCGTAATGCTCTTATTCAACTTAAGGCGCGGGCAGCTCGCGGGGATAGCCGCCGTGTTCGCATTCAGCCTGTTCGGGTTTTTACTCAACCCCCAGACCATCAAGGCTATATTCAAACTGCCGGATGCGCTCATGTACAAGGCTAACGTTGCGGTGGGCTGGCTTTCGCCGCTGAATCAGGCCACGTATCACATGCACAACTTCGGCTACGACCTGTTGCCAAGGCTATGGCAGACGTATCTTATATTCGCAATGCTCATCGCCCTGTGCTTTTTCCTCTCCCTTCGGGCGGTGCGGAACTACAACTTTAACTTTTGCGGTACTGAAGCATGAACATTATTTCGGTCAAAAACCTATCCAAGGACTTCGGACAGGAGCGGGTATTAAAAAGCGTCACCCGCGATTTTGAAAAGGGGAAGATACACGGCATAGTGGGCAACAACGGCAGCGGCAAAACCGTGCTTATGAAGTGCATATGCGGCTTCCTGATACCAACCGAGGGCGAAGTCATAGTCAACGGCAAGCGTGTAGGCAAAGACGTGGACTTCCCGCCCGGCCTCGGCCTGATAATCGAAACGCCGGGGTTTCTGCCCAATATGACCGGCGTGAAGAACCTTGAGATATTGGCTTCGCTGAACAAAAAGATAGGGCTTGAGGAGATAGCCGCCGCTATCCGCCGCGTGGGGCTCGACCCGCTGATGAAAAAGCCCGTCGGCAAATACAGCCTTGGTATGCGACAGCGGCTTGGCATAGCCCAGGCCATAATGGAGGATCCCGCGCTGCTCATTTTAGACGAGCCGCTCAATGGCTTGGACAAGCATGGCGTTCGGGAGATGCGGCAGCTCATAAAGGGGCTCAAGGAGCAGGGCAAGACAATACTGCTTGCCAGCCACAATCAAGGGGACATAGACGAGCTTTGCGATACCGTGTGCGAGATGGACGCGGGAGTTATGACCATGATACGGGGTTGCCCGACAGGGCAACGGGCGTAAGGAAAACGATCCTGTGAATCGTTTTCCCGCCCCGGGGTTTTGCCGGAGGAAAAACGACTTTGAAACCAGAGGTTTATTATGAAACGAAAGGTATGTTTATTTCTTGCATTAACACTGATGATACTTTGCTGCTTGCCATTAACAGCGTTTGCGGAGGGAACTGACGGGACGCCGACGCCGGAAGCGTCGCCCATTCCCACCGCTACGACTACGCCGCCTTCCGCATCGCCCTCGCCTGAAGCAACGAACCCCGCCGCTCAAACGACAGCGCCCACAACCGCGCCGACCACAACGCCGACGTCCGTTGTCGATCAGCTTCATATCGACAGCACGCATCTGTACGACGGTATGGACAAGACCTATGCGCAGGGCTATGTTCCAACGGTCAAAAACGGCAGTACGACCATCATCCTTCCTCTGATCGGGCAGACCTATGACGGCAAGGTCACGATCACCGCAGACCTCGGCGCTGCATCGGGCAGCCCCTTTGTGTTCGGCAACTACTCGCAGGTTGCCAACGGCGGCAGTCCATATGTGTTTGCGCTGACCATTCCACTGGCCCCGGGGCGCATCAACGGCGCTTATCCCGTGATTCTGAATGCGGATTATCTCGATATCAGCGGAATGCGCACAACGCAGAGCTTTACCGTTTACGTTACCATCACGGACGGGAAAACGCCCGTCAATCCCAACGCCCCCGGCGCATCAGGAAAGGAAACGGTGAAGAAGCCGGAATTGTTTATAAGCTCCTGCGCGATCTCGCCCGATACCGTGGGCGGTAACGAGGCGTTTTCGGTGAGCCTCACCATAGAGAACATCGGGGAGATACATGCCCGCAGCGTCCGCCTGACCTACGGCGGCGTGGCGGCTGACGGAGCAAGCGCGGGTATCATTCCCGTGGAGGCAAACAACGCCATACACCTCAAAAATATCGCAAGCGAGGCAAGCGACACGGCGACATTCAAGCTCATCACCACAAAGGACGTGATAGCGGGCAACCAGCCGTTCTATGTCACGCTCGATTATGTTGATCGGTACGGCGGCGTTTACACCGCCACGCGGCAGTTTCTTGTCAAGGTCACCCAGCCTGCGGAAATGACATACGACGCCATATCCCTGCCCAAGAGCGTCACCGCGGGCGAGACCTTTACCCTGCCCGCCAACGTGTTTAACATAGGCAAAAGCCCACTCAGGAACGTCACCGTGAACCTGACCGGCGCGGGGCTTTTCCCCACCTCCAGCG